>Ga0102590_1000853_pt1 | contig 55914 bp, 52 predicted proteins | sample AraplaMF_Col_mMF_FD_76859 | JGI IMG/M metagenome (GOLD analysis project Ga0102590, IMG submission 76859) | Arabidopsis root microbial communities from the University of North Carolina, USA - plate scrape MF_Col_mMF | ecosystem: Host-associated > Plants > Roots > Endosphere | place: USA...
CAATGCGTTCCGGGACGCTGGCGGCCCCCGGCGCAGTAATGGAGGCGGACATCGACTCGACTGTCTGACGGGTTCGCTTCTCAGGGAGGGGTCGTGACCCCGCCGGCACGGCCTGCGCCGGCACAGGACACGGGCTCCGCGCCCGCCTCGCCCCCTTCGGGGCTGGAGTGGGATGGGTCGCCGGTACGACCCGCGTCACGCCAGGTGGTCTGGCCGCCTGAGCCCGACGTGGGCGAGGCCCAAGGGGAGCTCGTCGACAAGTTCCCAGGCTGCGAGGTTCCGCTCGTGAGCGTGCCGCTCCCCTGCACGAAGCCCCACGGCACCACTGGAACCGACCTGTACCTGAGCAAGGACGGCCAGGCCGCCTTCGCCGCCGACCTGTCCACAGCGGCTTTCTGGCTCCTGCAGTCCACTCAGCAATCCTTCGACGTCGCCCCCCTTCATCCATCCGGCAAAGGCCGCCGCGTGGCAGACCATCCGGACGTCACCACCCGCCCCCCATCGAGGACGCCGCTCAGGCGACCTGCTGACACCCCGCCTCGCCTGCCCCTGCCCACCATCACGGGCCGGCGCACGTCAGATTCGCGACGCCGAAGGTAAGGAGTCGGGGCCTCGTTGCGCGCATTGCTGGAGAGCCGCGCTGTGCCTTCTTGCTCCGGCCGACTCCGACGTGGCGGCCCCGTAGTCAGGTCGCCGGTGTGGTCCAGTCGAGCAGGGCGCCCAGCTCCGCGACCGTCGCGACCGCATCGGTGCGGTGGATGGTGTGGATGCCCGGGGCCTCGGTGGGCTGGCAGTTGCCAAGCTCCCGCACCCGGCGCGGGGGAGCTCCTAGGGCTGCGGGGTGAAGGATTCGACATAGTCCAGGGCGCCGTGAAGGGCGTCGCGCAGCGGCGTGGTGTTCCCGGCCGCCTGGTCCAGGAGCATCCCGCCCTGGAAGGCCGCCGCCAGCAGATGGGTCAGCGCAGCAGGGTCGGCCTCGGCGCGCAGTTCGCCCCGCTCACGCATGGCGGTCAGTCCACGGAGGAACAGCTCCTGCCACCTCTCGAAGCCGTCAGCGATTGCACTCCGGTGGGAGGGCTGTCCTTTGATCAGCTCGGCGGCCAGCGAGCCGAATGTGCATCCGCCATGCAGTGCTTCCCGGGCTGCGACGAAGGTGTCGGCCCATAGACGGAGGGCGGCGAGGCTGTCGAGCCTTCCCTCGGGTATGCGCGGATCGGTGACGATCTGCTCAGCCTGCCACTGGAGTACCGCGCGGACCAAGGACTCCTTGGTGGGGAAGTGTCGGGTCATCTGGGAGCCACTGACGCCGGCGATCGCGCGGATCTTCTCGTCGTTGGTGTTGTGCACGCCGTGTTCGTAGATCAGGTCTGCGGCTGCGCTGACGATGCGCTCCCGAGTCGCCCGGCCCTTTGCGGTCAGTTTCGGGGGCCGCCTCTCGCTGGTGGTGGTCATGGGGTCACCCTAACATAGAAAGTGGGGTTGACACCCCCTTTTTTTGAGTGTTCCATGTCTTCAGGTCGAAAGAGGGGTTGGAACCCCATTTCTTGCTCAAGTGAAGCGGTGCCCAGTCAGCCGTCAGCGCAGGCCGCCGTGTCGGCGTCGCAGCACGCGGGGCCGAGGGGGCTGCCTGCGATGCTCGCCGTCCGCTCCCGCTCGGCGACGTGACAGCCAGGCGCGACAACCATCTCCTGGCAAACCTCGGGACGAAAACACCCGTCACTTCTCCACGGAAAAGGAACCCATCATGCAACGGAACCTCCTCGTGATCGGAGCCACCGGCCAGACCGGTGGCCCCACCGCCCGCCTACTCCTTGAACGCGGTCACCACGTGCGCACACTCGTTCGCCGCAGGGACGACGCCGCCGCGCGACTGGCCGAACTGGGAGCCGAGATCGTGGAAGGCGACGTCCAGGACCTGCACTCCCTGGATCGCGCGACGCAGGGGATCGACGCCCTTTACTTCACCTACCCCATCCTCCCCGGCCTGATGGACGCCACCGCGAACGTGGCCCAGGCCGCTGAGGACAACGGTGTCAAGGCGATCGTGAACATGTCCCAGAAGTCCGCCCGCCGCGAGAGCGCCAGCAACGCGGCCCGCCAGCATTGGGTCGCCGAACGCCTCCTGGACCGCTCACCCTTCGCAGCAACCCACCTGCGCCCCACGTTCTTTGCCGAATGGCTGGTCAACATGTGGGACGGGAGCGGCGAGCTGCGGTTCCCCTTCGCCGATGGACGTCATGCCCCCATCGCAGCCAGCGACCAGGCGCGCGTGATCGCGGCCATCCTCGAGGAGCCCACCCCGCACGCCGGCAAGATCTACCCCCTGTACGGACCGGTCGAGCTCAACCACCACGAGATCGCCGAGAGGATGACGCGGACGCTGGGCCGGCAGGTCACCTACGTACCCATCGAACTCGACGAATTCGAGGACATCCTCAAGAAGCGCGACATGTCGCCGCACATGATCCAGCACCTCCTCGCCGTCGCCGTCGACTACCGCAACGGCATCTTCGCCGGAACCAACGACCTAGTGAAGAGCATCGGCGGCATCGAGCCACTCGACGTCGAATCCTTCGTCGCCCGCAACCGGGCCTTCTACGACGCCCACACGGCCTGACCCACAGGAGAACGCAATGAGTATTTGGTTCATCACAGGCTCGTCCCGCGGTCTCGGCCTGGAAATCACGCGCGCGGCGCTCGCAGCAGGACACCAGGTTGTGGCAACAGCCCGAAAGGCCGAAGCCCTCCGCGAACAATTTCCCGATGCCGCAGACGCGCTGCTGGCCGTCCCTTTGGACGTCACCGACCCCCACAGCATCCAGGCGGCCGTGGACGCGGCCGTGCACCGGTTCGGACGGATCGACGTCCTGGTCAACAACGCCGGAACGGGCCTGCTGGCAGCCATCGAGGAATCCGACGACGCAGCAGTACGGCGGATGTACGAGACCAACGTATTCGGCCTTCTCGCGGTTCAGCGCGCGGTACTGCCGGTCCTGCGGCGCCAGCGCTCCGGACACGTGATCAACATAAGCTCGATCGTGGGCTTCGCCACCTCACCGGGCTGGGGGATCTACGCCTCGACGAAGTTCGCCGTCGAAGCGATCGGCGAGACACTCGCCGCCGAGCTTGCTCCCCTGGGAGTGCGCGTGACACTCGTGGAACCAGGCTTCTTCCGCACTGACTTCCTTGACCCGGTCAGCCTGCACAGCAACGTCGAGATCATCGAGGACTACGCGCCCACCGCTGGCGCGGTGCGCAACGCCATGTCAGACCTCAACCATTCCCAGCCCGGTGACCCGGTCAAAGGCGCCCGCGCCATCGTCGACATCGTCCAGGCGCCTGAACCCCCTCTGCGCCTGCAGTTGGGTGCCGACACCCTTCAGGCCTACGAGGCCAAACTCACCCGAGTCCGCGAAGAGATGAACGCCTGGCGCCACGTAGCCCTCAGCACAGACCACGACTGAGAAGAGCCCCGGGCCGGCAGTGTTGCCGCTGCAACGCTGCCAGCCGGCAGCGTTGCAGCCAGACCGATGTCTAGCCAGCCGTCCACGAACCGGCCCCAAGACCAGCGCGCAACCCGACCATCAAGCGGGCCTCCCCCGCGGGATCGCGCGGCGGCCCGACGAGGGGTACATGTTTCACAAACTGGTCACGGAGAGTGCGACACTGCCGGAAGCGTGCGGCCCGCCGTGCCGATTACCCCCAAGAGCCTTGCGCGACGGCAGCATCCCCTGACACAGCGTCAGGGGAGCACTCCTCTCGCCACCGAGACCGTCGTATCCGGTCGTGACTGGCGCACCAGGCCGGCCCTTGGAGTCCCCATGGCCGCTCACGGCTGCGCCCCCTTGACGAACCCACATGCCAGATCCTGAAGGAAGATCCATGTCGCAATCCCCTGTGGATTCCATTCTCGGCGATACAGCCGCGGTGCGGCCGCAGGCCCCCGAAGGGGGCCGCACCGGGCGCATCAAACCGCATCCGGCACTCGTGCTGACCGTGCTGGCCACGTCGATGTTCCTGTCCGCACTGGACTCGTTCGTCGTCAACGTCGCCCTGGCCCCCATAGGACGGGGTCTGGGGGAAGCTTCGCTGTCCCACCTGAGCTGGATTCTCAACGCCTACGCCATCGTCTACGCGGCGTTCCTGGTTCCGGCCGGCCGTCTGGTCGACCGCTACGGCCGCAAAGCGGGCTTCCTACTGGGCCTCGGCGTCTTCACCGCGGCCAGCCTGGGCGCTGCACTGAGCGGCAACCTCTGGGTCCTGGTTGCCTTCCGTTTCCTCCAGGCGGTCGGCGCAGCCATCCTCACCCCGTCGAGTCTCGGCCTCGTGCTCACCACAGCCCCGCCGAGCAAGGTCGGCAAATACGTCCAGATTTGGGCCGCTAGCGGTTCCCTCGCCGCCGCGGCCGGCCCCGTGGTCGGCGGGCTGCTCGTCCAGGTCTCATGGCAGTGGATTTTCCTGCTCAACCTACCGATCGGGATCCTCGCGCTGTTCATGGCGCAGCGACTGCTGCCGGCCGGACGCCGGGGCGATGACAAGCGCATACCCGATCTGGTTGGTGGAGCGCTGCTGGTCGCCGGGATAGGAGCGCTCGCTTTTGGGGGTCCAGGCTCCGGAGTGGGGCTGGGCCAGCGGTTGGACCATCGGAAGCTTCGTGACCGCCCTCGCCGCACTGACTCTGTGTGTAGTGCGATCGGCACGTCACTCGGTGCCCGTGGTCGACCTGAGCCTTCTACGCAACCGCGTATTCGGCTGGGCAAACGTTGCCATCCTGCTCTTCTACACCGCATTCGCCGGCCAACTGCTCGGACTGACCCTGTGGCTCCAGCAGACCTGGCACTGGTCAGCGATCAAGACCGGCCTCGGTATCGCGCCCGGCCCGGCCATGGTGTTCGCGAGCACACTGCTCGCTCAGCGTCTAGCCCGCCGGATCTCGATCGGCATCGTTGGGGCGACGGGCTCCCTGCTCGTCACCCTCGGGATTGCCTGGATCGTCCTGAACATCAGCAGCACGCCGAACTACGCAGCCGCCATCCTCCCTGGATGGATGATCGCCGGTGTAGGCGTGGGCCTCGCTGTGCCGACGCTGGTCTCTTCCGCCACCTCCGGCCTGCCTCAGAACCGAGGGGCCTCTGGCAGTGCCATCGTCACCATGTCCCAACAAGTCGGCACCGTGCTCGGCGTCAGCCTCCTGGTCATCATCCTGGCAGCTGCTGGACCGGGTGGCCCCATACACGCCTTCTCCGTCGCGTGGTGGGTCTCGGCCGGTGTCATGGCTCTCAGCAGTGTTGCCGCGCTGGGCATCACGGACCGCCAGCCCAAGGCCGCCGCGAGTCGCCACTGAACTCGATCGGGCGAAGTCGGCAGCGGTCGCCCGACAAGGGCCGCCCGACTCACGGGTCTGCAGTGTTGCCTGGGCACTCCGTGGAAAACACCACCCGGTCCGGATGCCGCTTGCGTCCTGGGTGCCGAGTCCGACGCTCCGCCTTGGCAACAGGGCCATCCGGTCATCGAGACCACCGTTGGCCAGCACATCGCCGAAGAACACGGCATCCCCCAGCACCTTGCGCGCGGGGGTCCGCCCCACGGGCCTGCTTGTGTCCGGGCGGCGTGAATCCCCGCTCCTCAGCGTCGTGGTACCGGGCGAGGGCATCGGGGACCGGAGCCTCATCGTGGTTCAGACCCACGGATGACGCGTTCCTGAAACCGCGGCCGACAATCCTGTGAACCCTCCGGACGAGTGGCAGATCCCGGCGTGCGTGAGACGGCCGCCTGGGGTACTTGTGGCTGTGAAAGAAGAACGCCGACAGAGCGGGGTGCCGCAGATGTCGAACCCACAGCAACCCGAACAGCGCCGCAGCAGTAAGGGCGGCGCGACACCGCAGCCCAGCCGCTGAACTGAAGGCGCGGGAAGCCCGGGAGGCCGATACCAAGAGCGGCCACGCCCGCGCGCATGGCACGGACAAGGGCAGCAAGGGCGGAGGAAAGGGCGGCGGCGTGCCGCCGGAGCAGCAGCCTGACCATCCGTGACGCGAGGAAACACTCAGTCCCGGAATCCGACACGACCTCTGTCAGCAAGGGAGGCGCCATTATGCCGGCCGGATCGAGCTCCAAGCGGGAGCGACAGTACGAGCACATCAAAGAAAGCGCTGAGGACCGCGGTGAGTCGACCAGGCGCGCCAAGGAGATCGCCGCGCGGACCGTGAACAAGGAGCGGGCGCGCTCCGGCGAGTCAAAGACCGCCAGCAAGACCTCCACCCGTGACCCGAAGTCGGCTTCACAGCGCGGAGGGCAGCGCTCCCACAGTGGGGCGGAGGGCCCCACCAAGGACCAGCTGTACGAAGAGGCCAAGAAGCGCAACATCGACGGCCGCTCCTCCATGACCAAGCAGCAGCTGAAGAACGCACTCGGTCGATGACCTCGGCGACGGACGTCTCTGACCCACGTTGAACATAGGACCGAAGACGAAGCCTGCCCAAACCACAAGTGGCTCCTCACCCGCCGGGCTGACCGGCAGCGGCAGGGACGACAGGCATCCCATAGCGCTACCTGCCGGCGGCCCGAGCTCTGCTGGAGTGTGCGCTCCCACACGTCCCGGGCGGCCGCGAGCTGTCCGCGCACGTCGGCCACGTCAAGGAAGTCGCCCCGGGCGAGCCGGTGGGTGGTGATCCTCGGCTGCAGGTGGCGCACCGCAGCCAGCCCGGGCCGCTGACAGGGACTCCCAGGCGGCATGTCCGCGTTCCTCTACCGCCGGTAGAGGAACGCGGGAGAGTCGGGACATGGCAGCGGACGAGACGAGCATCAAGGTGAGCGTGGCCGCGCGGGACCGGTTGGCCCAGCTGGCGGCCGAGCACGGCACGACCATTCGCGGCCTGGTCGAGGACCTGGCGCAGAGCACGCCGACGCAGGCCGAATACGTCGAGCGTGCCGAGCTGGCCCGCGCCGAGCTCGTCTCCGCCCTGGGTAGCGCGCCGAGTCCGGAGGCAGAGGCGAAAGCCCGAGCTCTACTGGAGCGCCTGGGCGCCGCCTCGCACGGTCCGCGGGCGGCCGCATAGTGGCGGCGATCGCGGTCGTCCTGGACCACACGACCGCCGCGGCGCTGTACGACCCGAAGGATCCGTTCAACGAGGCGGTCGCCGCGTTCTACGTCCAGACCTCGGGCGGACTCGGTGATGTGTATGCGCCGGTGCTGTCACTGACGGCCGGCGACGCCGAGCGGCCCGGCTTGCTCAGCTACATCAAGGGCCTGCGGTTCATCCACATCGAGGCCTTCGACACCGACGCCGCGGTCACCGCCACCGAACTACTGCGCTTCGGACACTCCTGGGCCGCCGTCCACGCCATCCACGCCGCCCGCCCCTCCGCCACCCACCCCACCGGCCGGTTCCTACTCACCCTCACCCCTAAGGCATACGCAGGCACCGGCGTTCAAGCCGTCCACCCAGGCCAATAGCGGGTGAGCCGCCCGACGGCAGTAGGCGGTCGCGCGAGCTCGCCTGTTCCGCCGACACGATCGTCGCTTCGGCCCGGACACCGGACGGCCGAGCGCGTCGTATTGCGTGGCGGTGGTGTTGCTCCCGCCGTCGTTGTTGGACAAGCGGTACTCACATGTTCGAACGGACAAGTCCCAGCCGAGGCGTAAGGCAGGTCTTAGCCCGTCACCTGCTGGAGCATGACCGGCGGCAGCGGCTCCCAGGCCGCTGCCGCCGAGCCGACCACGGCCCCCCTTACCCCCCTTGACGGGCACGCATGCGTACGCCGCTCCCGTAGAGGCGTCCGCCGATCCCCCGGTTCCGTACGACGGACCTGCCCTCCGGCCGCGTAGAGCAGATGACGGATTCACCCACGGAGGGGACCGCACGATGACAGCGCGTGCACTCAAGGGGGCACTGAGGGGTGCCAGGGGTACGGCGATCGCGGCGGCGGCGATGGCCGTGCTGACCGCGTCGCAGGCGCCGAGGGCGGTCTCGGCCGAGGCCGCGGAGCCCGCGCGGAGGGCGGCACCCTCCGAGCACGGCCTCAGCGTGTCCGGCAACACCCCGTACCGCACCGATCTTCCCCCGCTGCGGACGCGGAAGAAGGGCTCGGCACAGGGAATGACGGGCGGCGGCGCCCTGCCCGCGAGCGTGTTCGCCGCGTACCGGCGTGCCGAGGAGGAGCTGGCGCGGAGCGCGCCACGCTGCCGGCTGCGTTGGCAGCTGTTGGCCGCGATCGGCCAGGTGGAGTCCGGGCAGGCGCGGGGCGGCCGGGTGACCCGGGACGGTACGACCGTGACGCCCGTCCTCGGCCCGCGGCTGACCGGCGGTGCCTTCGCTGTCGTGGCGGATACCGACGGCGGCGCGTACGACGGGGATGCGGTGTACGACCGCGCGGTCGGCCCGATGCAGTTCATCCCGTCCACCTGGGCCCGCTGGGGAGCGGACGGCAACGGCGATGGCCGGATGGATCCGAACAACGTCTACGACGCGGCGCTCGCCGCCGGCCGCTACCTGTGCGCGGGCGGCCGGGACCTGTCGACCCCGGTCGACCTGGACCGGGCGATCCTGGGCTACAACCACTCGGACGCCTATCTACGCACCGTCAAGGCGTGGTACGCGTACTATCTGACCGGACACCGCGTGGTGCCGGACGTGTCCGACGGATCCCGGTCGGCCCGGCCGGAGCCGTCCCGCCCGAAGATGCCGAAGCCCTCGCCGTCGAAGCCGTCGGACGAGCGGAAGCCGGGCTCTGGTCCTTCGAGCACGCCGTTGACGTCGCCCACCTCACCATCTCCCAGCCCGTCCCCCAAGGCGGGCGTCCCGAAGGAGTCCGGGACGCCGCTGGTTCCGGTCCCCGAGCCGACCCTCACGCTGCCCGGCGGCGGTGTGCTGCCCGACGCGGGGGCGCTGACCACCGGCAACGGCTGAACACGATGGGCGGCTCCCCCTCCACAACTGCCACTACTCGGCGGTAATGTCGCCACCGTCGGAAGCACAGGACCGGCGGGTGAGTGCGAAGGGGCTCTCATGGCGACGGACATGCCTGCGGACACAGCGGCCGCAGACGCGCGTTGGCAGCGCATGTGGAGCCATCGCGAGCAGCTGCTCAAGGTGGCTCGGCGGCGATCCATGAGCCAGGAGGACGCTGAGGACGCCGTTCACGAGGCGATGCTGCGCGCCGCGGAGCGCCCGGACCTTGACGACGAGCGGCTGGGCGCCTGGTTGACGACGGTGACGATGCGGCTGTGTGTCGATCGGTACCGGCAGGTCAACCGCGAGGCCGAGGTGGGCCGCCTGCCCACACTCGTCGCGCCGGGCCCGGTACCCGTCGAGGAGGCGGTGTGCGACCGGGCCGAGGCGAAGTGGCTTGCTGTGCGCAGCGGTGAGTTGCCCGCCCGGCAGGCGGAGGCGCTTCGGCTGAGGTCCGAGGACTTGGACGTGAGTCAGGTCGCGGTGCGGATGGGACTCAGCTACCGGACTGTCGAGTCGCTGCTGGCCCGGGCTCGGCGGACGTTGCGCGCCTCGCTGGCCGGGACGCTCGGGCTGGTGCTGTTCTTGGTCGGGCGCGGGCGGCTGCGCGGGGGCGGCAATGTGCAGGCGGTCGTGGTCACTTCGACGGCGGCGACCCTGGTGGTGGCGGGGTTGGTGCTGCCGTACGCGCTCGACGGGGGCGGAGACGGAAACAGTCCGGTGCCGCGGCCCGCCGTGTCCAGCGACGCGCAGATCCTGGACGGCGAGGCCGCGGGCCGGGGGCGCAACTCCGCGACGCCCGCCCCCTCGCCCTCGGCGTCCGGGGCTTGGGGCCGGACGCTCTCACCCACTGAGGGAACATCCGTGCCGCTGAGGGTGTCGGTGCCGTCCCCGCCGGAGGTATCCGCGTCGACGCTCTCGGGGTTGTCGGTGCCGCAGGTTCCGCAGGTGCCCGAGGTGCCGGACTTGCCGACTGCCGTGGCCGACCTGCCGAGGGGGTCGGCGGCCTCGTCGGTCCCGTCGCTTCCCCCGGCCTCGGTGGTGCCGGCCGCTCCGCTGTCCGTCCCCACCCCGAGGACGCCTTCACGCACGCCGTTGCCGAAGCTGCCGTAGCGCCTCGTACACGCGTCCGCGGAAAAATCTTTCTCCGCCGCGACGGACGCCCCTGTCCTCCCCGTAGAGCAGATGTCGGAGCTGCTCCACGGGCGAAGGATGGAACCGGATGGGTGTCGAGATCTGTGTGGAAGGGCTGACCAAGTCCTTCGGCCGCCAGGTCATCTGGCAGGACGTCTCGCTGACGCTGCCCGCCGGGGAGGTCTCGGTGATGCTCGGCCCCTCGGGGACGGGCAAGTCGGTGTTCCTCAAGACGCTCGTGGGGCTGCTGAAGCCGGAGCAGGGCTCGGTGAAGGTCGCGGGCCGGGACATCACCCGCCTGCGTGAGCACGACCTGTACGAGGTGCGGAAGCTGTTCGGCGTGCTGTTCCAGGACGGCGCGCTGTTCGGCTCGATGAACCTGTACGACAACATCGCCTTCCCGCTGCGCGAGCACACCCGCAAGTCCGAGAGCGAGATCAAGCGGATCGTCCTTGAAAAAATGGACATGGTCGGGCTGATCGGCGCCGAGGGAAAACTGCCTGGTGAGATCTCCGGCGGTATGCGCAAGCGGGCCGGGCTCGCCCGTGCCCTGGTCCTCGACCCGGAGATCATCCTGTTCGACGAGCCGGACTCGGGTCTGGACCCGGTCCGCGTGGCCTACCTCAACCAGCTCATCGTCGACCTCAACGCGCAGATCGACGCGACCTTCCTGATCGTCACCCACGACATCGCCTCGGCCCGCCAGGTCCCGGACAACATCGGGCTGCTGTTCCGGCGCGAGCTGGTGATGTTCGGGCCCCGCGAGGAGCTGCTGGCCAGTGACGAGCCCGTCGTACGGCAGTTTTTGAACGGCCGGATGCAGGGGCCGATCGGCATGGCGGAGGAGAAGGACGCAGCCCAGCTCGAGCAGGAGCTGGCTCAGATCGACGATGGCGGCCCGGCCGATGCGCTGACTCCCCGCCTGCTTCCCGGCCCCGGCATCACCCGCCCGCCCCGCTGGGAGGCGATCGCGAGACGCGAGGCCAAGCTGCACGGGACGGGGGTGGCGGACGCATGAGGCTCTCCCCGACGGGCGCGCTGCGGCACTCGGGCAGCCTCTTCGCGATGGCGCTGGACGTCGTCCGGTCCCTGCCCCGCCGGCCCTTCCAGGCGAGGGAGTTCATCCAGCAGGCGTGGTTCGTCGCGAGCGTCACGATCCTGCCCACGGCTTTGGTGTCGATTCCCTTCGGGGCGGTCATCGCGCTGCAGATCGGCAGCCTGACCCGGCAGTTGGGCGCGCAGTCCTTCTCCGGTGCCGCGTCCGTGCTCGCCGTGCTGCGAGAGGCCTCGCCGATCGTCACCGCGCTGCTGATCGCGGGCGCGGGCGGCACGGCGATCTGCGCGGATCTTGGGGCGCGCAAGATCCGGGACGAGATCGACGCGATGCAGGTGCTCGGCATCGATCCGATCCACCGGCTCGTCGTACCGCGGGTGCTGGCGTCGATGATCGTGGCCGTGCTGCTCAACGGCCTGGTCTCGGTGGTCGGTGTCGCGGGCGGCTACTTCTTCAACGTCGTCCTCCAGCACGGCACGCCCGGCGCCTACATGGCGTCCTTCACCACCCTCGCGCAGCTGTCAGATTTGTGGGCGGCGGAGATCAAGGCGCTGGTGTTCGGGGCCATCGCGGCGATCGTCGCCTCGTACAAGGGGCTGACGGCGCAGGGCGGTCCGAAGGGTGTGGGCGATGCCGTCAACCAGTCCGTGGTGATCACTTTCATGTTGCTGTTCGTGACGAACTTCGTGATGACTGCCGTGTACTTCCAGGTCGTCCCGCAGAGGGGTTAGCCGATGAGACCGCGACAACTCCTCGATCGCCCCTTGCGTTCACTCGAAGAGCTCGGCGCCCAGCTGTCCTTCTACGGTCGCTCCTTGGCTTGGACGGGTCACACCCTGCGCCGCTACAAGAAGGAGATCCTGCGGCTGCTCGCCGAGGTGAGTTTCGGGCGTGGCGCGCTCGCCGTCGTCGGTGGCACGGTCGGCGTGATCGCGTTCCTGTCCTTCTTCACCGGCACCGAGGTCGGCCTCCAGGGCTACGCGGCCCTCAACCAGCTCGGCACCTCCAACTTCGTGGCGTTCTTGTCGGCGTACTTCAACACCCGGGAGATCGCCCCGCTGGTGGCCGGGCTCGCCCTGTCCGCGACGGTCGGCGCCGGGTTCACCGCGCAGCTCGGCGCTATGCGGATCAGCGAGGAGACCGACGCGCTGGAGGTGATGGGCGTGCCGTCGCTGCCGTTCCTGGTGACGACGCGGATGATGGCCGGCTTCGTCGCGGTGATCCCGCTGTACGTGATCGGGCTGCTGTCTTCGTACCTGGCCGCCCGCACCATCACCACCGGCTACTACGGGCAGTCGACCGGCACGTACGACCACTACTTCCACCAGTACCTGCCGCCTGTCGACGTGTTCTGGTCCTTCGGCAAGGTGATCGTCTTCGCCCTGCTGATCATCCTGGTGCACTGCTACTACGGCTACCACGCAAGCGGCGGCCCGGCCGGTGTCGGCGTCGCGGTGGGCCGGGCGGTGCGGACCTCGATCGTCGCCATCAACGTCCTGGACTTCTTCCTCAGCCTGGCGATCTGGGGCGCCAACACGACAGTACGGATTGCGGGGTGAGAGCGGTGCGCATGCACACGATGAGACTCAGGCTGTACGGGCTCGCGTTCCTCGCCGTGCTCGCGCTGCTGCTGTCACTCGCGGTGGCCGTCTACCAGCAGGCGTTCACCTCCGTGGTGCCCATCACCCTGGAGGCCGACACCCTCGGCAACCAGCTCGATCCACGCGCCGACGTCAAGCTGCGCGGACTGCTGGTCGGCGAGGTACGCGAGGTGCACGCCGACGGCACGAAAGCGATCCTCGACATCGCGCTCAACCCGCAGTACGTGCCGGACATCCCCTCCGACGTGCATGCGCGGCTGCTGCCCAAGACGCTGTTCGGCGAGAAGTACGTCGACCTGGTCGCCCCCGCCGACGCTGCTCGGCCCATCCAGGCGGGCGACGTCATCACCCAGGACCGCACGAAGGTCGGCATCGAAGTGCAGCAGCTGATGAACGACCTGCTGCCGCTGCTGCGCACGGTCCAGCCGGGTGAACTCAACGCCACACTGTCGGCGTTCGCGACCGCGCTGGAGGGCCGCGGCGACCGGATCGGCGACAACCTCACCCGGGTCGAGGGCTATCTGCGCCGCCTCAACCCGCACATGCCCTCCCTCAAGGAGGACATCACACGGTTCGCGGACGTCGCCGAGGTGTACGGCGACGCCGCGCCCGACCTGATGCGGATCCTGCGCAACACGGTCACCACCAGCCGAACGATCGTCGAGAAGAAGGACCAGTTGGCGTCGGCTCTGCGCGCGACCGCCTCCATGGCGGGCACGGCGAACGACTTCCTTTCCGAGAACGGCAGCCGGCTGATCACCCTGGGCCGGGTCTCGCGCCCCACGCTGGAGCTGTTCGCCCGCTACTCCCCCGAGTACCCGTGCCTGTTTAAGGGCCTGGTCCGGCAGGAGAAGGCGTCCGAGGACGCGTTCCGGGGTGGCGAGATGCGGATCACCCTCGAGGTCGTCCGGCCGCAGGGGGCCTACCGGCTCGGTGAGGAGCCGGTGTACGGCGAGCGGTCCGGCCCGAACTGCCGCGGCCTGCCGCATCCGCAGATGCCCGGGCCGAAGCCTCATCTCGACGACGGTACGTCGGCCGGGGGTTCCGGCGACGCACTTCCTGGAGGTGTCGGCGTGTCCGCCACCCGGGCCGAGCAGCGGGCCGTCGACTCACTCGTGGCCCCCGTCATGGGCGTGGCTGCGGACCAGGTGCCACCCGTGGCGACCCTGCTGTTCGGGCCGCTCGCGCGGGGAACGGCGGTGAGTGTCGCATGAGCAGCTCAGGAGCCCGGCAGACCGTCGCCCCGCTGGTCAAGTTCAGTCTCTTCGCCCTGGTCACGATCGCGGCGACGGCGCTGCTCGCCGCCACCATCGTCAACGTCTCCTTCACCCCCAAGGACACCTATCACGCGGTGTTCACCGACGTCACCGGGCTGGAGAGCGGCGATGACATTCGGGTGGCCGGAGTGCAGGTGGGACAGGTCGAGGGCATCCGCATCAAGGACCGGACCCTGGCGGAGGTCACGTTCACCGTCAGCGCCGACCGTCCGCTGCTCGCCGGGACCCACGCGGTCGTCCGCTACCGCAACCTGGTCGGGCAGCGGTACATCGCACTCACTGAGGGCACCGGCGACGTCACCGCCCTACTGCGGCCGGGCGGCACCATCCCGCTGTCGCGGACCCAGCCCGCGCTGGACCTCAACGCCCTGCTGAACGGCTTCAAGCCGCTGTTCGCCGCGCTCAACCCGAGCGACGTCAACCAGCTCGCCACCGAGATCGTTCAGACCCTGCAGGGCGACGGCGGCACGGTGAACAGCCTGCTCGCACACACGGCGTCGCTCACCAGCACCCTCGCCGACCGCGACAAGCTGATCGGATCGGTCATCGACAACCTGAACACCGTCCTGGAGACGCTCGACAAGCGCGGCTCCCGCTTCTCCGCGCTACTCACGCAGCTGCGCCGGGTGGTTGCGGGGCTGTCCGCCGACCGCCGGCCCATCGGGGAGTCGCTGGTGAGCATCGGCAACCTCACGGACGTCACGTCGGGGCTGCTGAAGGACGCGCGCCCACCGCTGAAGGACGACATCACCGGGCTCGGCGATCTGACCGGAACGCTGAATGAGAACGAGAACACCGTGGAGGGTGTCCTGAAGCGGCTTCCGAACAAGCTCGAGAAGCTGACAGGGACCGCCTCGTACGGCTCGTGGTTCAACTTCTACCTGTGCGACTTCGACGGCCGGATCGTGCTGCCGAAGACCAAGCAAGTGATCAACCCAGAGCTGCATGTGGCGCGGGCGAGGTGTGGCGGATGAGCCTGCGCATCAGGCGGCGCACTGTCCGCCGCCCCGAGCCGCTGATCAAAGTCCGGGTCCTGGCGCCGAAGCTGCCCAGGTTGCTGCCCAAGCGCACACCCCGCCCCGCACCCCTGGTGAAGGTGCGCGTCCTGCCGCCCAAGCTGCCCAGGATCCGGCTCAAGCGCCCACGCCTGAAGTCCTTCCGCGAACGCAACCCGGTCGTCGTCGGTGCTGTCGGCCTCACCGTCCTCGCGCTGCTCACCGTTGCCGCCTTCAACGCCGACAACCTGCCACTGATCGGCGGCGGCGACACCTACAGCGCGGCCTTCTCCGAAGCCGGCGGGCTCAAGCCGGGCGACGAGGTACGGATCGCCGGGGTCAAGGTCGGCAAGGTCAAGGGCGTCGACCTGGACGGCGACCACGTCAAGGTGACCTTCAAAGTGAAAGGCCGCCCGGCGTTCGGCACCGACACGGGTGCCTCGATCCGGGTCAAGACGATCCTCGGCGCGAAGTACCTGGCCCTGTACCCGAAGGGGCCCGGCCAGTTGAAGCCGGGCAGCGAGATCCCGCTTCGGCGGACCGTGTCGGCGTACGACGTCGTCCAGGCCTTCAGCGACCTGACGACCACCACCGAGGAGATCGACACCGGCCGGCTCGCGAAGGCACTGGACACGATCTCCGTCACCTTCCAGGACTCCCCCGAGGAGGTGCGGGTGTCGATCAAGGGGCTGTCGCGGATCTCCCGGACCGTCGCCGCCCGTGACAAGGCGCTGCACGGTCTCCTCGACCATGCGAACGGAGTCACCGAGGTGCTGGCCGGTCACACGAAGGACTTCTCCGCGCTGGTGAAGGACGGTGACGCCTTGTTCATGGAGATCAACAAGCGGCGCACGGCGATCCACAAGCTGCTCAAGAGCTCCGCGCTGCTGGGCATCGAGCTGTCCGGCCTGGTCGACGACAACAGCAAGGAGATCGGGCCCGCACTGAGGAACCTCAACACCTTCGTGACGATGCTCGACCGCAACCAGGCGAGCCTGGACCGCAGCGTCCGGCTGCTCGCCCCCTACGTGCGGCTCTTCACCAACACCCTCGGCAACGGCCGCTGGTTCGACTCCTACATCCAGAACATGGTCGCCGCCCCGGTCACGCCACGGACGGGAGGCACCCGATGACCCGCAGACTGCTGGCCCTGTTCACCGCGCTCGCGATCGTCGTCGGCGTCGCCGTCGTCCTGTGGCCAGGCCCCGGTCCCGTCCGCGTCACGGCGTACTTCCCGCGCACCGTCGGCATCTACCCCGGCTCTGACGTCCGCGTCCTCGGCGTCCGCATCGGCGAGGTCAAGAAGATCACGCCTGAGGGCGGCCGAGTACGGGTGGAGCTGGAATACGACCGGGGCCGCAACGTCCCCGCCGACGCCCAGGCCGCCATCGTCAACTCCTCGGTGGTCAGCGACCGGTACGTGCAGCTGCTGCCGGTGTACCGCAAGGGCGCGGTGCTGCGGGACGGAGACGTCATCCCCGAGTCCCGTACGGCTGTTCCCGTCGAGCTGGACCGGATCTTCGACAGCCTGCACACCACCGCCGAGGCACTCGGCCCGAACGGTGCCAACAGGCAGGGTGCCCTGTCCCGGCTGCTCGCAGTGAGCGCGGACAACCTCAAGGGACAGGGCGCGAACCTGAACCAGACGGTGCATGACCTGTCCCAGGCGGTCACCACGCTGTCCGACGGGCGGGGTGACCTGTTCGCGACCGTGCGGAACCTTCAGGTGTTCACGGCCGCGCTGGCGGCGGACGACACCAGCGTGCGGTCGTTCAACACCGACCTCGCCGACGTGGCCGGGCAGCTCGCCGGGGAGCGTAAAGATCTCGCGGCCGCGCTGAAATACCTGGCGGCCGCACTCGGCGACGTGTCCGGCTTCGTGAAGGGCAACAAGAAGGAGCTGACCTCAGATGTGAAGGGCCTGGCCAAGGTCACCAAGGTCCTGATCACCCAACGGGCCGCTCTGGAGGAGTTGCTGAGCGTCGCCCCCACAGGCCTGTCGAACCTGCAGAACGCCTACAATCCCGCCGCCGGCACCCTCGACACCCGCAACAACGCGCAAGCCCCGCAGGATCCGTCCTCCCTTCTCTGCTCGATCCTGAAGACGACCGGCGACGACCACGACAACTGTGCCCGGCTGAAGAAGCTCTTCGGCTCCCTGCCCAAGATTCCCTCGGCGCCGACGTCGCCGGGCACGGTCGACAAGACCCTCGGCGGAATTCTGGGGGCACCGGCATGAGCGTGCGACGCAAGGGGCGGGTGGCCGCCTGGACGACGGTCGGCTCGCTGCTGCTGACCGGCTGCGACTTCAACGGCTGGTACGACGTCTCGCTGCCCGGCGGCGCCGCCTCGGACGGTCACGCCTACCACGTCACCGTCGACTTCCGGGACGTCCCGGACCTGGTGCCGCAGTCGGCGGTCAAGGTCAACAACGTCACCGTCGGCACGGTCGAGAAGATGGACTTGGACGGCTGGCACGCCCGCGTGCGGCTCAGGATCGCCGACTCGGTGAAACTGCCCGGCAACGCGGTCGCCGATCTGAGGCAGACCAGCATGCTCGGCGAGAAGTACGTCGCCCTGTCCGCGCCGGCCGACACACGGCCCGTCGGACGGCTCCGCGACGGCGATCGCATCCCGCTGTCCCGCAGCGGCCGCAACCCGGAGGTCGAGGAGGTGCTGTCGGCCCTGTCCGCGCTGCTCAACGGCGGCGGGGTGGCACAGCTGAAGACAATCACCGTCGAGTTGAACAAGGCCATCAGCGGCCGCGAGGACCAGGTCAGGTCCCTGCTGAAGCAGCTCGACACCTTCCTCGGCGGCCTGGATGACCAGCGGGCGGACATCGTGCGCGCGCTGCAGGGCGTCGACCGGCTCGCAAAGCGGCTGAAGAAGGAGAAGAAGACGATCACCCTGGCCGTCGACACCATGCCGCCCGCCCTGAAGGCCCTCGCCGACCAGCGCAAGGACCTGACGAAGATGCTCACCGCCCTGTCCAGGCTCGGCAAGACCGGCACCAAGGTGGTCAACGCCTCCCACGATGACACCGTCGCCAACCTGAAGAAGCTTCAGCCCATCCTGCAGGAGCTGAACAAGGCGGGCGACGACCTGCCCAACTCCCTCGAACTCCTCACCACGTACCCGTTCCCGCGCAACGCGACGGACGCCGTCAAGGGCGACTACGTCAACCTGAAGATCACCGCCGACCTCGACCTGGCCGGCCTCTACGGCAACGTCACCGGCCGACCTGGCAAGGGCGGGAAGTCCCCGGCCCCCGGGCCACCGCATCTTCCCGGCGTCCCCACTCCCGCCCCTCTCCCGTCTGTCCCATCCCTGCCGGGCACCCCGTCCGTGCCCGGCGTGCCGCCCGTACCTTCCGCGCCCGCCGTGCCCTCGACGCCTCCCGACGGCAGCACCCTGCTGTGCCCGCCAATGTGCACCGCCGCCTACGGCACTGAGGGCGGCTCGCGTCGCCTCCCGCCGGGGGTCGATCCTCGCCTCGCCGAGCTGATGCTGAAGGGGATACTGCCGTGATCACACGTACGGTCAGGGCGCAGCTGCTCGCCTTCGCGACGGTCACCGCCCTCGGTGTGTCCTACGTCGGCGCCCGGTACACGGGCCTGGTGGACGATGTTTTGCACCGCGGGTACACCGTGCGCGCCGACTTCGCCGAGTCCGGGGGCGTCTTCCCGGGCGCCGAGGTCACCTATCGGGGGGTGCCGGTGGGCCGCGTGGGCGATCTGCAGCTGACCGGGTCCGGCATCTCGGTGGCGCTGAAGATCGAGGACGGTGCCCCGAAGATCCCGGCCGACACGCTCGCGGTGGTCGCCGACCGTTCGGCGGTGGGCGAGCAGTACGTCGACCTCCAGCCACAGCGGTCGGGCGGGCCGTACCTCACGGACGGCAGCCCGATCCCGCGCAGCCGCACCCGGACCCCGCTGCCGGTCACCGACCTGGTCCTCAGCCTCGACCGGCTGGTCAACTCGGTCGGCAAGGACGATCTGCGGGTCACCGTCGACGAGCTGGGCAAGGCGTTCGCCGGCACCGGACCGAACCTGAGCCGGCTGGTGGACTCCGGTGACGCGCTGGTGGAGTCGGCATCCGGGTCGCTCCCCCAAACGGTGTCGCTGATCGAGGACTCGCGGAAGGTGCTCACGACACAGGCCGACCAGGGCTCGGCCATCAAGTCGTTCTCCCGCGATCTCGCCACGCTCACCCAGCAGCTGAAGTCGAGCGACGGCGATCTGCGCCGGCTGATCGGCTCCACTGGGCCCGCCGCGCAGGAGGTCGACTCCCTGCTGAAGTCCACGCGGCCGCACGTGCCGGTCCTGCTGGCCAACCTCATCAGCGGCGGCCAGATCACCGTGGCCCGGCTGCCCGGCGTCGAACAGGCTCTGGTCACGCTCCCGCTCACTGTCGCGGGCAGCTACACGGTCATCCCCGGTGACGGCACCACCCACTTCGGGCTGACCGTGAACGCCGACGACCCTCCCGCGTGCACCCAGGGCTACAACACCCAGCGGCGCGACCCCGCCGACACCGGCACACGCCCGGCGAACACCGACGCGCGCTGCACCCTGCCGCGCGGCAGCAAGACCTCGGTGCGCGGAGCACAGAACGCGCCCGGCGCGACACCTGGCCGGTACAGCGCCGGCCAGGCCGCGTTCGTGGCCCCCTACGACCCGGAGACCGGCACCGTGACCGGACCGGACGGAACGCCCCTCGCGATCGGCTCGACGGGCGGGGAACAGACCGTGTTCGGAAAGGAGTCGTGGCAATGGCTGCTCGTGGGACCGATGGCGTGAGAGGCGGACGCATGAGGCTGCTGTCGGCGGGGCTGATCGCCGCGACCGTGTTGACGACCGTGCTGTGTGCCTGGCTGGGCTGGAAGCTGTCCGACCAGCACGCGAAGGGGCAGCACCGTCAGGACATCTTGGCGGCGGCCCGCCAGTCGGCACTGAGCTTCACCTCGCTCGACTACCGGCACTACGACCGGGACAGCAGCAATGTACTCAAGGGCGCCACCGGCGAGTTCAAGAAGGAGTTCGCCGCACAGACCGCACAACTGACGAAGCTGGTCGCGCAGAACAAGTCGGTGTCCGAGGGGCAGGTCCTGGAAGCGGGCATCGTGCGATCCGACGCGCACTCGGCCCGGGTCCTGGTCGTGGCCGACAGCAAGGTGACCAACACCGCCGCGCCCGAGGGCCAGGCGCGCACCTACCGGCTCCAGCTCGACCTCACGCGCGTGGCCGGCCGCTGGCTGACCTCAGACGTCGCGTTCGTGGGCTGACCCAGCCGTGAGGCCATCGATGAGGAGAGACACCGTGGCGAACCCGCCCTCCCGCACCCGCGGCACCGGCTCACCGGCCCGCCGCACCATGACCGCCGCCGCCCGCGCGGCAGCCAAGCGCGCCGGGCGGCCCGCGCCCCCCGAGCGCGGTGCCCGCCAGGAAGAGCAGACCCGCTCCGGGCGCACCCTGCTCGTCGAGCCCCCGGCGAACGGCTGGGAGGACCCGCCGGAGCCCGAGTCGTTGGAGGAGGAGCCGGACGACGGCACGCCCCTCCGCAAGGCCGGGCGGAGCGTGCTCACCGCGGTGCTGGGCGTCGTCCTCGTCGCGGCCCTGGTCGCGGCCGCCGTGCTCGGCTGGCAGTACCAGCAGGGGCGGCAGGCGGAGCAGGCCCGCAACGAGGCCCTCGCGGCTGCGCGGAAGGCGGCGCCGGTCGTGCTGTCGTACGATTATCGGCACTTGGACCGGGACTTCTCCCGGGCCCGCGCCCTGCTGACCGGGCACTTCCGCGACCAGTACGGCAAGACCACGAAGGCGGTGGTCGCGCCGACCGCGACGAAGTACCACGGTGTGGTGAAGGCGACCGTGGCCACCCCCGCCGACGGCGGCGCCCCCGCGGTCTCCGTTGTCTCGGCCACACCGGACCGGGCCGTCGTCCTGCTCTTCGTCAACCAGGTCACCCAGAGCACTCAGGTCCCAGAGCCCCGGCTGGACCTGAACCGGGTGCGTATGACGCTCACCCGCACCTCCGACGGCTGGAAGGTGAGCGGCGTCGACGCCCTCTGACAAGCCTGGCGTAAGTGCCCTCGCGCAGGCGGGCGGGGGCACTTTTTCGTGGGAAATGGGGTGCGGCCCGTATGGGATGACCGGCTTCACGAGGGTCGAGCTGTGGTGGCCCCGGGGGCAGCTACGCCACCCCCGAGCAAACTACGTCACCCTCCTGCCGACCCCCTGAGCACCCGTCCGGCCCGTTTCGAAAAGAGGTCGGTTTCTCGCGACGGACGCCGCCTGCCTCCCCGTAGAGCAGACGAAGGCATCACCCGTACCGCCACTTCGTCCGACTCGCGAACCCACGAGGTACCTGTGGCTCTCTTCTCCGCACTTCGGCTTCACCACCATCCGCGGTCGCAGGGGCGTCTCGCCGTCGGGTTGCTGGCACTCGTCGCCGCAACCCTGCCTGTGACTGCCGATGCCGCCACCCCGCCCTCCGGATCGGTCAGCAACGCCGCGCCCACGACCACGTGGAGCGCCGACCCCTCCACCGTCCCGAATGTCTCCGGCACTACCGGGACGGCGAGCTGCGGGAATGCGCAACCCTGCGACGACTACGCCCTGAAGGTGTCGGTGCCCGCGGGCTACGACGCCGGTCACAGCCTGCGCATCGACGTCAGATGGCCGGACTCCGCCGCCGACTTCGACCTGTACGTCCTCGACGCGGCCGGCCGAGAGGTGGCCACCTCGGCCTCTTCCAGCGACCCCGAGACCGTGCTGCTCCCGGCGGTGCCGGCGTCGTACACCGTGCGCGTGGTGCCGTACGCGCCGCTCGGCGACAGCTTCACCGGCACCGCGAGTCTGATCACCGCTCCGGTCGATCCGCCGCCGAGTACGGCCACACCGCCGACGTACGCGAACTCCTGGGCCCCCGACGGCATCGCGGACGCGCACAACGCCGGTGAACCCTCGATCGGCGTCGACCGTGCGAGTGGCGCCGCGATGTTCCAGGCGTACACGTCGACGCTCAAGGTCACCTACGACAGCGCCGGTACCGCCATATGGCAGGACAAAAGCGCGACTGCGGCCAACGGCTGCCCCCAGGGCAGCACCACCAGCCTCGACCCGATCCTGTTCACCGACCCGGTCACCCACCGCACCTTCGAGTCGCAGCTCGCCGGCAAGACCGCCCTGACCTGCTACACCGACGACGACGGTGACACGTGGACGCCGACGGGAGGCTCGGGCATCAACTCCGGTGTGGACCACCAGACCATCGGTGGCGGCCCCTTCGCCCCAGGCGTGCCGGGTGCCGTCACGTCGTACCCGAACGCCGTCTACTACTGTTCCCAGGACATCGCCGATGCCTCCTGCGCGGTCAGCCGGGACGGCGGTCTGACGTACGGGCCCGCCGTTCCGATGTACTCGCTGCTGGACTGCGGCGGTCTGCACGGGCATGTGAAGGTCGCCCCGGACGGCACGGTGTACGTGCCCAACAAGGGCTGCGGTGGCAATCAGGCCGTGGCTGTCTCCGAGGACAACGGGCTGACATGGACCGTCCGTCACAACCCGTCCAGCACCCCCGGTGAGTCGGACCCGAGCGTGGGGATCGGGGCTGGCGGAACCGTCTACATGGGCTACCAGAACAGCGACAGCACGGCGCGTATCGCTGTCAGCCACGACAAGGGCAAGACGTGGCTGTACGACCAGAACATCGGCGCGGCCCTCGGCATCAAGAACATCGTCTTCCCGGCCGTGACCGCGGGCGACGACAATCGCGCCGTGTTCGCCTTCCTGGGCACCACCACCGGCGGCAACTATCAGGACGCGGACAACTTCGCGGGCGTCTGGCACCTGTACGTGGCCACCACCTACGACGGCGGCCAGTCTTGGGTCACCGTCGACGCCACCCCAACCGACCCGGTTCAGAAGGGGTCGATCTGTACGGGCGGCACCACATGCGGCAATGACCGCAACCTCCTGGACTTCATCGACGTCACCACCGACTCCCAGGGTCGCGTGCTCGTCGCCTACGCCGACGGCTGCACCGGCACCTGCGCGAGCGGCGGCGCGCAGAACTACGACGCGCTGGCATCCATCGCCCGCCAGTCCTCCGGCAACACGCTGTACGGCGCGTACGACGCCGTGGTCCGCGGCAAGCACAAAAAGCCCTAAGGAAGCCACCAGATGAAGCCATCACCCGCGGCTGCCGTACTGGTGGGAGCCGTCCTCAGCCTGGCCGCTATCACTGGATGCTCGGCGGCGAACAAGCACGCCGAGCATCCGGGGGCCACGTACGCGGCGGAGCAGGCAACCGATCCGCCGGCCGGGACTGCAGCCGTTGCCGCGCCCGGCGGCTGTCCCACTGCCGCCTCACTGCCGCTCCCCAAGGACTTCCCGGAGAACCTGCCGGTGCCCGACGGCGCGGTCGTGACCTCGGTGGAGCATCGCACTGGCGGGCGGCTCGTCGTCGACACCGTCGTACGGGGCGGCTTCGACACCACCTTGGCGTTCCTGCACGAGCGGCTCCCCAAGGCCGGCTACATCCCCAAGGAGGGCGAAGTGGAGAGGGACGACGCCGAGTCGAACTTCTCCTCCACGACCGTCCAGGGCCGCTGGAGCCTGCGGAAGATGTCCGACTGCGAGGAAGGGGTGTACCTGACGTACCTGACTTCTGCCGTCTCCTGAACCCCGCCCCGCCAAGCCCCTTCCTGGGCCGGTGAAAACTGCAAGGGGCCACCTTTCGTGACGAGCGGCACCGCGTGCGCCGTTGACCGAAGGGTGGCCTCTCGGACTGGAAGACCCCTGGTGAACGGGGCCGACTCCCGACGCTACGAACGGCAGACCGTCGGTGAACGGCTCCGCTCCGACGACAGGACGCTCAGCCGACTTGAGCCGCACCGGCAGCACGTACTTCCAGTGGGTCTCAGGTGCTTCGGAGCTCCCTCAGACAGCTACTGGCCGAAGAACGGAACCGGGTCAGACGTCAGCCGCAACAGCACCACTTGGCCAGGCCATTTCACTCTTCAGGGCATGACGAACGGGGGTCAGTCGAACTACTCAAGCGTGCCTTGAGACGACATCGCCTCCCAGCTGCCACATCTCGTAGTTCCCACATTCTGCCGTGATCTCGGCCGTCGACTGAGCAGCAGTGACGAAGTCAAGTACTACCGGCGAGGTCTGAGATGCCGCTACCGCGAGGCACACCCGTTCGGGCGCCAGTTCCGGGATGGGCACATAGACGACGTCCGGATGCGAGTAGAACACGGACGCCGAACGAGCCAGGAAGGAGATGCCCCGGCCGGCCGCGACATGCTCGAGCGTCTCGTCCACCCCGCGCACCGGGTACCCGGCATTGGGGAGCGGGCGCTTGGTGGGCTGCGTGCTCGGGTCACCGTGCCAGACCAGCGGTTCGCCGGCCAGGTCGGCCTCGGTGACCTCCTCCTTGCCGGCAAACCGGTGTCCGACGGGCAGTACCGCTACCCGCGGCTCGGTGTACAGCGGGGTGAGGCGCAGGCCGGCCTCGTCGATGGGCAGCCGCACGTAGCCGACGTCGATGCGGCCGTCAAGCAGCATCGCTGCCTGGTCGTCCGCTTCGATCCGCTGCACGTCCACGACCACGTCCGGGTGCCGGTCCTCGAACGCACGGGCTGCCGGGGTGACTGCAACGCCAGCCCGGAAACCGACCATCAGCCGCCGCTTGCCGCCGGCGGCCGCGGACACCCGGCGGAAGACCGCTTGGGTCGAGGCGAGCAGCGGACCGGCGTCGGCCAGCAGTTGCCGGCCCGCGTCTGTCAGCTCTACGCCGTGGCGATCCCTGATGAACAGCGAGGCGCCGAGATCCTGTTCGAGCGCGCGGATCTGCCGGCTGAGCGCCGGCTGTGCGATGTGCAGCTCATCGGCGGCGCGGCCGAAGTGCAACTGGTCGGCCACAGCGACGAAGTAACGCAGTTTGCGCAGGTCCAGATCCATCGCGTCTCCCAGTCGGTGATGCCGCCAAGGTATCACCAGGGCTGAAAGAAGTCTTGGACGGCCTACTCAGGCCAATGGCAACCTGAATAGGTACCTGATAGTCCGAGTGAATCCGGCACAAGGATTCGGCATCGGAGGGCCCGGGCTCAGAATGAGCACATCAGGAATTGAGCACCCCCTCCCATCGCGTCATTCGATGGCGTCGACGACACAACCGTTAATAACGACGGCGTGAGCATGGCATCCTATTCAGCTCCAGAAAGCAGAAACTCCATGAGCAGCATCAGCATCATCGGCTTGGGGAATGTGGCCCGCGCCCTGGCCGCCCGGGCGCTCGAAGGCGACAACGCAGTCGAGATCATCGGACGCGACCCGGCCAAGGCCAAGGAATTGGCTGCTGCGCTGGGTGGCGCCACTGTCGGGACGGCCGGCACCGTCCCGGCCGGGGACATCGTTGTCCTCGCCGTGCCGTACGTCGGCGCGACGGCGGTGGTGAGGGAGTATGGGGACGCACTGCGCGGCAAGGTCATCGTCGACATCACCAACCCCGTCGCCCCCGACCTGCAGGGCTTCGTCGTCCCCCACGACAGTTCCGGCGCACAGGAGATCGCCAAGGCGGCTCCCGACGACGCGCATGTCGTCAAGGCGTTCAACACTGTGTTCTCCCACGTTCTGTCGGCCGGCCCGGCCGAAGGCCGCCCTCTGGACGTGTTCATCGCCGGCGACAACGCGCAGGCGAAGGCACGCGTGTCGGCGTTCGTCGAGACCCTGGGGCTGCGCCCCTGGGACACCGGGGAGCTGTCCATGGCGCGGGCACTGGAGAACGTCGGCCTGCTGGAACTGGGCCTCATGAACCACTCCGTCAAGCACACCAATTTCTCCCTCGGCATCACCCTTCTCAGCTGAGCACACCCATTACCCCTACCTTTCGTGCCGCGTTACGCCAGTTCGCTTTCCGCACGAAAAGACCCTGAACCTACCCTCACAAGGACAGTCAGATGCGCGTATTCGTCGCTGGGGGGACCGGCCATTCCGGTTCGTACATCATCCCCGAGCTCATCGCCGCCGGTCACGAGGTCACCGGCCTGGCCCGGTCGGACGCTTCCGCAGCGGCCCTGTCCGCACTCGGCGCGAAGGTGCGTCGCGGCGACGTCCAGGATCTCGACGGGCTCAAGGAGGCAGCCTCGGACTCCGACGGCGTCATCCACGTGGCCCACAGGCAGGATCTGCTGCCCTCCGGTGGGATGGACGCCGTGGCCGCTGCGGAGCTCCCGATCATGCTCGCGTACGGCGAGGCCCTGGCGGGAACCGGAAAGCCGCTGGTCACGGCGGGGAGTATTGGCTCCCCCGGGCAGCAACTGGGCCGGCCGGCCACCGAGGAGGACCCGGCCCTCCCCGCCGGCGAGGAACACAAAAGCAGCCTGCGGATCCGCAACGTCGTGGAAAGGGCTGTAGTCGACCTCGCCAAGCTGGGGGTGCGATCTTCGGTCGTTCGGATCGCCAACATCGCGCACAGCACAACCGATCGTGCCGGCTTCCTCCCCACACTGATCGCGCTCGCGAAGGAAAAGAGGTTCGTCGGCTACCACGGCGACGGCGCGAACCTGTGGAACGCCGTGCACATCCGCGATGCCGCCACCTTGTTCCGCCTGGCGCTGGAGAAGGGGCCGGCTGGCAGCTACTGGCACGCGGTTGGGGACGGGGCCATCCCGTTCCGCGAGATCGCCGAGGCCATCGCCAACCGTCTGGGCCTGCCCGCCGTGAGCGTTCCCAACGATGCCTTGATGACGCCGGGGTACTTCGGGTTCCTCACGAATATCGTCACGCAGAGCTACCCGGCGTCCAATCTCATCACCCGCCGGACCCTCGGCTGGGAACCCGCCCAGCCCGGCCTGCTCGCCGATCTGGACAACGGCCACTATTTCCCCGCCGGCTGACGGCGGGAACCGGAATCGAAACGAGCCCGGCAACCGGCAAGTTCGGCTTTTCTGAAGGACGTTGAGATTATGACGACTGTGGGATTCATCGGAAGCGGAAACATCGGCAGGACCCTTGCGCGACTCGCTGTCGGGGTCGGACACCAGGTAGTGCTCAGCAACTCGCGCGGTCCCGAAACGCTCGCGGACACGGCCGAGGAACTGGGGCCGCGGGCGTCCGCGGCGACGAACGAAGAGGCCGCAGCGGCTGGTGACATTGTCGTGGTCACGGTGCCGGTCAGTGCCTTCCCCCACGTGACCGCCGCGCCGCTCGCCGGGAAGACGGTCATCGACACCTGCAACTACGGACCCGAGCGTGACGGGCACATCCCCGAGCTCGACAGTAAGTCCCTCACCTCAAGCGAGCTGCTCCTGCAGTACATCCCGGACGCCCTGCTCGTAAAAGCGTTCAACAACATCTTCTTCAAGCACCTGCTGTCACTCGCCCGCCCGGCAGGAGCGGCCGATCGCTCCTACCTGCCGATCGCCGGGGACTCCGCACCGGCGAAGGCGGCAGTGACCGAATTCATCGACTCCATCGGCTACAACGTGGTAGACGCGGGAACGCTGACCGACAGCTGGCGGCAGGCGACGGGCACGCCAGTGTGGGGAACACCGTACGGGCCGTACTCGAACGAGAAGGGCCAGCCGGTCGGCGAGGACGCCATCCGCGCGGCACTGGCCGCCGCAACGCGGTAACCGTCGATTATCGCGGACCGTGATGTGGTCCGGCCGTGCCATGCCCCCGCCCGGGAATCGTTGGTTCTAGTGGTCGTCGCAACACCCCAGTTCAGGGGGTGCGATGGACTTCGAGATCCGGAAGAGCCGCAAGGAGTAGGGACTTCGCGAGCTGCAACGGGAGCGGGAGGAATACTTCCGGCTCATGAAGCTTGGGTTCGGCAATCTTGAGGCGTCCAGACGAGTCGGGGTCAACCCTCGGACCGGCCGTGAGTGGCGCAACGGCCGGCCCGAGGGACGGAAGAAGCGTCCGAGGCCACCCCCAAATGCTATGCGGGTGGCCTCGGGGCCATCCGGTACCCGACGGAAGACGAGCGGATCCACATCGCCGACCGGTTCCGGGAGAAAGCGACGGTCCGGGCCATCGCCGCCGAACTGGGCCGCAGCCCGTCCACAGTCAGCCGGGAGATACGCCGAAACGGCATGCCCCTGCCCGGTGACCGCAGGGGTTAGCCTCATCCCTGAGGGATGACTTCGGAAACGGGCCGGTTCCGGCCTTCTGTTCCGATGCGTGCACGAGTGCTGCCCGCGCTGGGTCGCGCGGCCACCGTGTCCTGGATGGCCTTCGGCGCCCGCACTCCAGGTTCGCCACCGTCCTCGCAGCTCGCGAGCCTCAGGTGTCCGGTGCGGCACGATGGGCGACCAGGGCCGTGAGGTCGTCGTCGAGGGCGCCTGAGACGTAGGCGCTCAAGTCTTGGTGGAGGTGGGCGAGTAGCTGGCGGGGAGTCGCCAGGGACCATCGGCGGATGCGCTGGCTGAGGGGATAGAAGGTCCCGGTGAGGTCGCGACTCTCACTGACGCCGTCGGTGTAGAGCAGCAGCCGATCGCCAACGGTGAAGGGGATGACGTCGATCTGGTACTGGGCGCCGAGCAGGGCAGCCATGTTGACGGGCGGTGACGGCGCGCTGGGTTCCACCTCGCGCACTTCTCCTTCGTGCAGCAGCAGCGGAGGGGGGTGCCCACAGGTGACCAGGCGCGCGATGGACTGCCCAGCGGGGATCTCGACCAGCAGGGTGGTGACGAAGCACTCCATCGCGTCCTCACTGGGAAGGTCCTCGCAGTATTCGTTCATGCTGGTCTCCAGCCGGGCTGCCAGGTCCGCCAGATCAGGTGCGTCGCGCACGTTCACCCGGAACGAGCTGAGCACCACGGCGGCGGCCTCGACGGCTGGAAGTCCCCTGCCGCGCACGTCGCCGATGATCAGCCGCACCCCGTGCTGGGTCTGGCGCGCTTCGTAGAAGTCTCCGCCGATCCGGGCGTGCGGGGCAGCGGCCTGGTAGAGGAGTTCGATGTCGACGTGCCCGAGATGGGGCGGTAGCGGACGTAGCAGCACCTGCTGCGCGGTCTCCGCTACGGTGCGGACGTCGGCGAGGGTGCGCTCCCGGTGCTGGCGTACCCGGCTGGCGTAGGCGGCGGCCAGGGTGATGGCCGTGATCGCCAGCACCGTGAACAGGCTGGATGTCCCGCCCAGGTCGTGGTTGTAGGTGGCCGCGAGCCCGATGGCGGCGACGATGGCCAGCAGTCCGATGATCAGCGTGCCGGCCAGTGGCCAGGTGGCGGCGGCCAATGCCGGCGCCGCCCCCAGCAATCGGTTGAACTGCAGGTGGGGCGTGAGGGTATCCGCCACCACGGTCAGCGCTATCAACAGCAGTGGGGCAAGGCGGATCCACTCGAACGGCTGGTCCACTTCCCGAATCCGCCGGAGGTGCCGGTTCGGGCCGATGCGCTGCCGCAGGGGCCGAAGGGGGATCCTCCGGGATGCCGTGGGCTCCTTGAGCCGCGCACTCATGCCTGGGCTCCTGGGACGGGAATGGGATGTACATGCGCGTGTCCGTGGAGCGAGTACATGTCGTACCGCGGTGGGCCCGACTTCGACGCCCGCTGCGGCCGGCGGCCGACGGGCTCTTGAAGGGGGTGGCGGCTTTCGGGATGGCGGCTCATGTCGGAAGGTCTTGTTCAGTCCAGACGGTCTTGCCGGAAGCGGTGTAGCGAGTCCCCTGATGCTGTGCGAGCTGCGCCACGATGAACAGGCCGCGGCCGCTCTCATCGCAGCGCTCCGGCTCTCGGAGATGGGGAGCCGTGCTGCTGGTGTCGGAGACCTCGCAGATGAGTGTGCGGTCGTCATTGATCAGGCGGAGTTCCACCGGCCCCGTGGAGTAGCGAATGGCGTTGGTCACGAGTTCGCTGACGATCAAGGCGGTGGGGTAAGCGAGTTCGTTGAGCATCCACCTCGCCAACTGCCGGCCGGTCCACCTGCGGGCGGCGGCGACAGCGGCGGCGTGAGGCGGCAGGCTCCGGGTCGCTACATTGTCGGTGTCGAACGCGCGAGTGCGGGTCACCAGCACAGCCGGCTCGTGTCCGGGAGACACGTCCCAACAGACAGCCTCAAGGATCTCCTGTGCATCTGGTCCGGATCGGCTCAACATCTCGTGGAGACGTTCTGCCGTCGTCTGTGCATCGGAAAGCGGGGCGTTGTCACCGCCGCTGTTCAAGAGCAGGATGCTGCCCGAGTATACGTCGATCTCGGTGGCCTCGAAGGGCTGGCCACCGGCGCCCAGCGGTGGATGGGAGGCCAGGACGGGGGAGTTGACGGTGCCGTCCGGGTGGACGACCACGAGGTCGGCATCACCCGCCCGGGACAGCCAGCAGTGCGCGGTGACGGGGTCGTAGACCACGCATATGCAGCTGGAACCGACATACTTCAGGCCGAAGGGGTGCTGAAGGTGAGCCTCGTGTTCTCGGTCCAGGCGGCTCGCCACCTCGTCCAGGGACGAGAGTATTTCGTCGGGCGCCAGGTCTTGCAGGGCGAGCGTGAGGATCATGGCTCTCAGCTGGCTCATGCCCACCGCGGTGTCGGCGCCCTCCCCTTCCGTTGCGCCTACCACCAGAGCCACCCGCGCGCCGGACAGAGGGATGATGTCGAACCACTCGCCGCCGGAGCCTTCCACCGGGACGTGACTACGGGCAGCCTCAAGTGCACTGAGGGATGGAAGCGCCTCAGGAAGCAGGGCCCGTTGCAGGAGCCGGGCGCGGGCCCGCTCTCGGATGCGGCGGCGGACGAGGTCGATACACAACGCAGCACGTTCCGCGAAGGTGGCGGCCGCTTGAAGGTCGCCCGCGTCGTAGGGAGCCGAGTCGGCCTGCCGACACAAGGCAACCAGGCCGAGGACGGCGCCTTGCACAACGAGGGGCACCACCACGAGGGAGCGCACCCGCGCCTCCCGCATCACGCGGGCGCGCGCTGAATCGCGGGCGAGCCACAGGCTGTCGTCGTTCAGCTCGCGGATGAGACGTGGGCGCAGATGGGCAAGGGTCTGCCGGTAGGGGGTCGTCGGCGGGTTCGGGATCATGTCACCGACCGCATACGCGGGCCGGGCGCCACTGGCTCCCCGCAGAGACCGGAAGGCGGCGCGCCGCAACGGCGTACTTCCGCAAAGGGCACCGGGTGGGGGCACCTCGCCACGCAGGGTCAGCTCCAGCAGCTCCACGGTGACGATGTCGCCCAGCTCGGGCACTGCGGCCTCGGCGAGATTCTCGGCAGTGCGGAACATGTCCGTGCCAGTGTCGCTCGCCAAATTCTCCAGTTCTGAAGGGCTGCGGGCAATCACGGTGATGGTCCTATCGCAGGGGCAATCTCTGAGCCTGAACGTCGCGAGGCCGGATGGGCGCCGTGTCGCGAAACGATCAGCCGTGCTCGGCGGGGGCGCAGCGCGGGCACGCGCCCCAGAAGGTCACCGCAGCCTCGTCCACCCGATAGGACTCGGACAGGTCGGCCACAAGACACGGAGCCTCGCCGATAACGCAATCCACATTGATGATGTCGCCACAAAACCGGCACACGAAGTGGTGATGATTGTCGTGCCGCTCGGCCTCGTACCGGGCCTGCTGGCCGGTGATCTGCGTACAGCGGACCAGGCCGACATCCGTGAGAACGCGCAAGACGTTGTAGGTGGCCTGCAGGGACAGCCCGCCTGTGACCTCTTGCGCCCGACCCCGGACTGCCTCGGCATCGGGGTGGCCGCCCAATTCCTCGATGGCGGTGAGCACCGCCATGCGCTGCACGGTCACCCGAAGCTGCGTCTCACGCAAGCGCGCCGCGGCTCGAGCCATGGGGTCGTGCACATCTCGATCCTTGCCTGCTGTCCCGGCCCGATGGGCGCCCTGATGCACAAGACCCGAGCTTGCTCGAAACTTGGCCATCGTTCCTCTTCTGGGTGAGTTACGAGCCCGACGGCCTCTCCGCACCGGCTTCGAAGCCGCTCAAAGTCGCGAGGTCGTGATCTCGGAGGCGTCTTGCCCCCGGGGCCACATTGGGCCGTTCGGCTTGTTTCCATTCACCCTAGAGTCTTGAGTCATTCAAGACAATAGAGGCAATCCACTCTTGCCTCTCTTATTACTTTTAACGGGACCAATCCACCGTCGCGCCCCTCCGGCCCGAACGAACAGGACACCTCGGCCCCTCGATCCCCTCGCCGGAGCCTGGCCACGGCACCGCTGATCCTCAGCAGCGGTTTGGGTTGTTGGTCTAGAAGATGGTGGTTCCTGTCCGTATACCTCGGCGGTGCGCACTGCTATATATTCGAATGTGTACACGATTCCCCGTCCCGTCTTGAGCTGCTGCGGTTTGCGTGGCGCGTCGTCGTCCAGCAGGCGACGGCTTCTCTGGCGCAGATCGACGGCTGGATCGCGGTCGAGGAGCGGCGGGGGGCGGAGCGCCGCCGCGGCGACGAGATGCGGCCGCCTCCGCCTGAGTGGGTGGTCGAACGCGGCCTGCAAGACGAACATGGTCGCCGCGCACCGGGGGCGACCGCTGGACGGTAAAGAAGAGCACCAGGTGCGTCGGCGTCACGCGGGACGCCGTCGCCTTTGAGGCGGCAGTCACGAAGGATCTTCCAGCTCTTCATGCGTGCGAAGACGTGCTCAACACGAGCCCTGACCTGCTTGTGCGCTCGGTTGTGTTGCTCCTTCCAGGAGGGCAGTTCTTCGCCGGTACGGCGGCGGTGAGGGATGACCAGGCCAGTGCCCTGATAGCCGCCATCGGCAATCGTCATCGTCTTCCCGACGGCGGCTTTGGCGCCGGACTCCTCCCAGCCTCGTGAGTCGTGCCGGCTACCCGGCAGGGGCTGGCCGACGACCACGACCCGGCGGGTATCGGCATCGATCACGACCTGATGGGCCGTGGAGTATCGATAGTTCTTTGACTGCTCGGCCACCGAGTGGTCGCGCGCGGGCACCAGGGTGCCGTCGACGATGAGGGCGGTGTCCCTGCGGAATCTGCTCCGCTGCCGGAGCGCCAACAGCGGACCGAGGCGATCAATAATGCGGTCTGCGGCCTCACGCGCATCAGAAGGCCACGACCCCTACGACACCGGCTTGATCCGCCAGTTGGTACCTGGCGCGCCAAGCCGGTAGGCGTTCTGTACCTACCCGACCAGCAGCACCGCCCCGGTCCCGGCGCGGCCTGTCTGCGGCAGGGCTCTGCCGGAATGGACTCGGGTGCTCCGCAATGGAACGGCCAGCCTCGCATCCGTCCGGAGCATCTCACCAAAAGCGCGCGGTAAGCGGGCGTGCCCGCGGACATCCGGCGGACTCCCTTCATCAAGGGCTGTCCCGTGAACCACTCGTGGGACAGCCCTTGATGCGGCGCAATCTGCCGGCAGCGTCGCCTCAGGTGCTGTCGCCGCCGTGGGGAGTCAGCCCTGGCTGCAGTACTCTACCCATTGGTGCGAGGCGATGTTGTCGTTGACGTTGTCACCGAAGCCACTGAGACCCTGGCCATAAGTAAAGTGATACTGCCCGCCACTGAGGTCCCCCCAGATGTCGCCTCGGCTAATGCATGCATGAGCACCGGTGTGGAATTCCCCCCAGTACAGGTCTACAGCGTCGATTCCGTAGTAACCGTTGTTCCAGAGTGAGGAAGCCTCGTTCTCACAGGATCCCCACGTGCCGGCGCTGCCGGCCCAACGGCACCGCGTTCCTTCCAACTCGGGGTCGTTGTAGGCGTACAGATATCCGTCGGCGTTGGCGGAGTCAGGCAGGTTGGGTGGTTGAGCGTGAGCGGCGGTGGGCGAGAATGCCACCAGACTGCACAAAACGGCTCCTGCGATGGCAAATCTGCTCAATGACATAGTGGTCCTCACTTTGTGGGTTGACTGTGTCTGGGGGTTCAGCCCCGAGTGATTACAGCGCGGGCTCTCGGCAGGGCCCCGGCAAAGTTGTTGATCATGCTGTCAGGAGCAGGCTGATGGGGCGGTCCGTGGCGCGCGCGTGATGCCGTAGGGCGGCGGCAATGTTGTCGTGTCCGTCCAGGCGCAGCAGTGTGATCGCGGTGTTGCGCAGGCTCGCCATGACGCGGGGTGCGTTGCCGGTACGGACCTGGGAGCGGTCTTCGTCGAAGGTGACGTCGCGGACCCAGTGCAGGCGGTTCTCGATCTCCCAGTGCGACTGCACCCATGCGGCAAGGACGGCGGGCGGCGCGGTGCGGGCGTCCGCGCTGGTGATCAGGTAGACGATCTCGATGGTCCGTCGGCCCCGGCGGGTGACGGTGCGCCGCAGTTGGGCGACTTGCCGGGCCCCGGTGAACTCGATCCATGCCGGCACGTCGACGACCTTGATCGAGCGAGTCGCGCGGCGTCCATGTCCTCGGTCCGTCCTGGTGACGGCGGGGATCGAAGCCCACGGAAGCGCCTTGAGCTGTGTGTACAACGACTTCTGATTGGCCTTCACGGTCAGGACGTAGTCTCCCCCGGCCCTGGTCACCAGGGTCGCGGTGTCGTGCTGGGTGTGCAGTGCGTCCATCGTGACGACCACGCCGTCCAGATCGAGGAGCTGGATCAGTTGTCGGGCGGCGGGGATCTCGTTGCTCTTCTCGCTCACCGCGACCTGGCCGAGTACCGCCCCGGACCCGTGCGCGAGGGCGGCGACCAGGTGCGGGGCCGTGGAGCCGCCGCAGCGTGCACCGCGGACCGTCTTGCCGTCGATGGCGATCACCCTGCGGCCCGCGACACGTGCGGTCCTGGTCAGGGCCCAGGCCCCCAGCACCGCATCGAGACGGTCCGCGTCGAGGCGGGCGAACAGGCGCCGCAGCGTTGACTCGTCCACCCAGCCCCGCTCCAGGCCCAGCCGTTGCAGCGCGGCGCTTCCCGCGTCCCGGGCCCATTCTCCGATTGCGGTGAACCCCCGGGCTCCGGCCACCACCGCGCACACCGCCACCGCGATCAGAGCGCCCACCGGGTGCCGGACCCCGCGCCGACGGCGCGGATCAGGTATCCCGGCAAGCAGTTGGACCAGGAGCTCATGATCCGGGGCAGGCGTGCGAACAGGCGCGGGGATGAGGGACGATGGCATGGCGCGGGCGTGATCCCCTGGTCAGACGGTAAGGCGTAGGAACCTCCATCCAACCGGACCGGAACACGTCCGCGCACCTCTTCCACCCGCAAAACCCCACGTCACAGGGCTACAGGACAACTTTGCCGGGACCCTGGGGCTCTCGGCAAGGCCGTGCGTGCCAGTCGCTGTCGGTCTGAGGTCTCTCGGGGGTATCGCAGTTCCTGTTTGTGTCTGCACTTTGAGTCGAGTCGTTTGGCAACAGAGCTCAGTTGGGACTGAGTTGCACACGTCGCCTCGGCAACGGCGGTGGCAATCTCCCGGTCACGTGGCAGGAGCGACTTCGTGCCGTTGGCTGCCATCCTGGACTGGGTTGGTGTCCGGTAGTGATAGCCGCTGCGGAGCATGCATCGGCTCCATGCCTGTACCGCGGCATCGAACTGCGGGTCGGAAGTCACTTGGCCGATGCGCAGTCCTGCAAGGCTGTCAGTGATTCGGGAAGCCCGGAACCAGGCGTAGGCGTCCCCGTACAGTTTCTCGTCGGATTCCGTGTCGCAGCCCCCCTTGCTGTGGCTGACCAGGATTCCGTTTGGAAGACGTACCGACATCCCCACAGGGGCGGGACCGTTCATGGATCTCAGGGCGGCAGCCCTGCGGGGGGCGGAAAGCAATGAAAAGTACCTCTGGTTCGGATCACGTTTTTCCGCATTCTCCAGTTTCTTCTGAATGTCCTTGCCGTAACCGTGCAGCTTGGCCCAGTCGATGTCCTCGATCACGTAGGGAAAGTCCCGTTGCGTCTTTTTCACACGTTTTGGGACGACCCAGAAGCGGAAGCCGTGCCTTCTCATGCAGTGTCCTATGAGGATCTGCTTCGCGAGATCGAGCGTTTCCGCTTGCGTTGCAGGCATAACGTAGGTCTGTCCGGCATGGGTTACGGCTGCACGGCTGCCGAACTGGCACGAGGTCATGAAGAAGACCGAAGCGACGCAGGCCACCGCAACACGGGTCCCCAGGGCCAGGCGGGAGCTCATTCCACCAGTCAATCGCCTTACTCCTCTCATGAAGGGTGGGCACCGTCTTGCTGGGCCAACAGGCTCCCCGGACACGGTCTTTCCAGGTGCTTCGCACCGGAACACAAGGCCGGCTCCAGTCGCTCATGCCGGCTCAGGACGCCTCAATGCAGGACTCGACGGAAGGCACGTGCCGAGGTTTCTTAGACTCCAGAAGATGCTCCGCACGGCGTCCGATCGCCGAAGGGACTGTCATGCCGATCGCCCACGACGACACGTACGTGAAGGGCGGTGAAACAGGCGCCAGGCAACTCCCCGACCTCCCACGGCCCGGTCCGCTACGAACACTTCGCCGAGCGTGCCGTTTCGTCCCCGCCTCGAGGTCTACCTGGTCGCCGATAATCACGGGCACTGCCCGGCATGATGCTGACGCCCCGAGAAGAAGGTGATGAATCCGCTACCTCCAACCAGAAAGACAATGACTCCCTTGGTGGAATGCGTCGATTCCGCACTCTGGGCGATGACAGTAGGAGCGATCCCGGACGCGCAGGCACCAATACGTGCACCGTGACTCCCCAGATCATGCACAACGCAGCAGTACACTGCTCTACAGCTATGAGCTGGGATACATCGGCGCGATGGACGCGGGGGTTCCGGTTTGACTGGAACGGAACGATTATCGGGAACAGCCTCGTTCGAAGCGGCGGTCTCCCCCTTGTTCGCTCCGCTACGGGTGACGGATCCAGAGCCGTCGGCGTTCCGAGCCATGGTCGACCACACGGCCATCGGGTCAGCGGTCGTCGCCCGCATCCAAGCCACTCCTGCAATGGTGCTGCGGGACAGCAAAAGCATCACCTCCACCGACATGGAGTGGATGCACCTCACACTGCACCACCGCGGCCGGGTCACAGTGACCCAGGGCGATCGGACCTCGGCGCTCAAACCCGGCGAGCTGTTCGCCTGCGACAACACTCAGCCCTACCGGATCATCGGCGGCGGGCCCAGTGACATGACCGTGCTCTGCCTTCCCCGTTCAAGCCTGGGCAGGTATGCGGACGCCATCAGCCGCCGAACGGCACTCCCCATATCCTCTCAAGGCGGGACCGGCAGACTGCTCAGCCACACACTGTCCGCACTGGAGGATGATCTCCCCGGCCAGGAGGTGGCACGCAGCCACCTGGCTGACGCACTCACCGCGCTCCTGCTCGCCACTTTCGCCGACACCACCCCCGAGCGTGCCTCCGTCGCCAGCGCCCTAGTCGACCGTATCCGCGTCTACACGCTCGCCAGCCTCGGTGACCCCTTACTCAAGGCTCAACAAGTCGCGCGCCAGCACCACATCTCAGTCCGTCACCTCCACGCGCTTTTCCGAGGCGCTGACCTGACCTTCGCCGCGTGGGTGCGGCATGAACGCCTGCTGCGTATCCGCCGCGACCTGCTCAATCCCGCCTTCGCAGGTCGTTCCACAGCCGCGATCGCGGCTCGGTGGGGAATAGTGGACCCCAAGCACCTCAGCCGAGCGCTGAAAAACGAGTTCGGCGAAACCGTCAGCGACCTACGCCGAGCGCAAAAGGCCGGTTGAGGACATGCCCCGAACCTGACACCGGGACTGCTGCCCACTCACCGAAATTCCCACCCGTCACACCCTGAGCCGTTGGTGAGATTCACGCCTTGACCCCACGCAGCAATGAGGAACACCCGCTGCGCGGATCCGAGGTTCACACTGAATCGGTCCAGCCGTGGGTTGCGGCTGGTGATCCCTGCGTGGATGAGCGACGAACCGTCAGACGAGGACCGAACCTCACCCACGTCCAGGTCGTTTTCGGCGGCGCACTGGGCAAGGGCTGCACAGAGACTCCCAGCGGCTTTTGCTGTGGCCGAGCCGGCTTGCGGGGCGTGGAGCTCCGGACGGCACATCCGCGCCAAAGAGGTGCTGAAGAAGCGACGCAACCTCATTCTGCTGGCCAACCGCGAACGCCACGGGACGGCGCTGTCTCCCACGGACCAGACCCGGCTCGCCTCGCTACGGTCCGACCCGCAGATCCGGCGTCGTCGCGCCGACGACGAGCGGCGCAACATGTTGCGCCGGGCGCTGCTGGGCGAGCGGTTGCGGCGCTACCCGGTCGACGATGAGCAGGTCGCGCCTACGCTGCTCGGCAACGCCACCCGGCGGTTCGAGGAGTACGGGTACAACCGCTTCGGCCTCGACAGCCAGGTGCTGTGGGACGAGTTGATCGGCGTCGTGCCCGATGCCGTGCGGCGGCAGACGGAGACGGCGCGGACAAGCGTCGACTTCTTCGTTGCCCTTCTCTACGGGCATCTCCTCGTGGCAGCGGCGGCGTTCGGTACGCTGTTCGCTGCTTCCGGGGAGACGGCCCTGTTGCTCGTCACCGGTTTGGGACTCGCGGTCCTGGCACCTGTCTGGTATCGGTGCGCGATCGCGGCCACCGACGATTGGGCGGCCGCGGTCCGTGCCCTTGTGAACCTGGGCCGTAAGCCGCTCGCGGAGTCTTTGGGACTGGTCCTTCCGGAGAAGCTCGCAGACGAGCGCGAGATGTGGACCAAGGTGACCCGCTTCGCTCTGCGCCCTTATGGGGTCGACTCCGACGGTCTCGACGCGTACCGCGCGAAACCCCCCGGGGCGTAGGCGCTGCCGGAATCGCGCCGACCTCGCCCATGGTACGGCGCGCGGCAGAGCTAGCGGCGAGCCAATGGTCAGGAACCGCTCAGGCCGCAGTTCGACCGGATTGCCACCCGAGATCGCCGCCTTGGCCAACTGGGCCTGGGCACCGACCCGTCCATGTGGCTGTGGGACCTCACCGACCTCACCTCTGGAAAACCCACCCACCGCCTTACCGGGCCCAGACATCCGACAGTTCATGTCACCCGACTATGATCCACGATGCAAGATCGTTTGAAGACACCGCCTGGGGGTCAGCTGACCGGCAGCGCGCTGTTCTCCCGCCTGGAGGCTGTGCCGAGCAATGTACGTGCGACATCTTCCAGTGATCTGAGCAACGGGTTCGGGTCGTCGGCGCGCGTGACGAGCACGACCTCGCAGGGATCGGTGTCGATGACGGGCACCAGGGCGATGTCCTCGCGTACAGCGGCGCGTCGATCGCCGGCAGGGAAGATCGCGACACAGTGGCCGGTGGCGACGAGCTCCAGCTTGTCCTCGTAGCTGTCGTCGATGGCGGGCTGAGGTGGTGCCGGGCTGTCGCCAACCGGCTTGGGCGTGCTCCAGATGACCGGAGTGCTGACGCAGGCCACCAGTTCCTCGTCCGACAGAGCCCGCAGGCTGACTGCTTCCTCGTTCGCCAGAGGATGACTCACTGACGTGACGAGCACCCGCGGTTCCTCATGAAGCTTGGTCACCCGGAAGCCGTCCGTGGTGAAGGGCAGGGGCCTGTACGCGACGAGGGCGTCGACCCGCCCCTCGGCGAGAGCGCGCGTGTCCCGCCAGTCGAGGTGCCGGGTGCGGAGCTGACCTTCAGGGTGCCGGCGGCGCAGTTCCTGCATACAGGCGGTGATGATCAGTCCTTCGGCGCAGCCGACGGTGACGGCATGGGGCTGGACAGCGGCTCTGGCCGTGCGAGCAGCTTGTTCGGCCTCGCGCAGCAGCGTCCGGGCGCTGGGAAGGAATGCCTGCCCGGCGTCGGTGAGGCTGGTGCCCTGTGGCGAGCGGTCGAACAGCCGGACACCGAGCTGAGCCTCCAGTCGCTGGATCTGGCGGCTCAGCGACGGCTGCGCCAGATGCAGACTGGTGGCGGCCCGGCCGATGTTGCCGTACTCCGCCACGACGGTGAAATAGCGCACCAGCCGCAGATCGACGTCCATCCGCCCAGCCTACGTCGCACGTCGCCATACGCCTGGGACATGACGGCATACGGAACAGGACTTGGACATGGTGTGCGGTTGGATATTTGGCTGGAGGGCATGACCACTTATGACGGCAAGAAGATCGTGATCACGGGCGGAAGCAGCGGTATTGGCCTGGCTACGGCCCGGTTGTTCGCGGACGGCGGGGCGCACGTACTGATCACCGGCCGCACCCGATCCACCCTGGACGCCGCGTTGGAGCAGTTGGGGAACAAGGCGATTGCCGTCCCTAGCGACGCCGCGTCCCTGAAAGACATCAAGGCGCTGGCTGGCACGGTCCAGGAGCGGTTCGGCGCGGTGGACGCGCTGTTCGTCAACGCCGGCGTCACGGCGTCCGCGCCGTTCGACTCGACGACGGAGGAGATGTACGACGAGCTGTTCGGCATCAACGCCAAGGGCCCGTACTTCACAGTGCAGGCATTGGCGCCGCTGTTGCGCGAGGGAAGCGCCGTGGTCCTCACCACGTCGGTGGTGAACGTCCTGGGCCTCGACGCGCTCAGTGTCTACTCGGCGAGCAAAGCAGCCCTGCGGTCGATGACGCGCACCCTGGCCCGCGAGCTGCTTCCGCGCAAGGTGCGCGTCAATGCCGTGAGCCCCGGCCCTGTCGACTCGGGCATCCTGGACCGCTCCTTGCTGCCCGCCGACGCCGTCGAGGCGATGAAGGACACCTACCGGAGCACCAACCCGATGCAGCGGCTGGGGACACCCGAGGAAGTGGCCGCCGCGGTCGCGTACTTGGCGTTCGGTGCGACCTTCTCGACGGGAACAGAGTTCCCTGTTGACGGAGGGGCTTCGCAGCTCTAGGCCCAATGCCTGCCTGCGCCGCTCAGGCTGCCCTATGCCCCCAGAACGCCCAAGACCGTTCGGGGCGTTCGGGGCGTTCGGGGCGTTCGGGGCGTTCGGGGCGTTCGGGGCGTTCGGGGCGTTCGGGGCGTTCGGCTGAGCCTGGGTCCTGGCAACGTCGCGGTTGAGCGGCAGCAGTTCGCCGACGTTGCTCACGTCGTGGGCTCCTCGTCCGGGCGCCCCCAGCCACGGCCGTTGAGGTCCGGATGCGTCATGAAGAACAGGCGCGAGTGCCCGCTCTGCAGGGCACGCGGGAGACGGATCGCGTCCACGTGGAGCTCGACGATGATCGGCTCCGGCTCAGGTTCGCCGGGCTGATGGCTCATGTGGTCCTCTCATCGCTGACTGTCGTAAGCGGCTTGAATACGATCCGCAATCGGACTGCCGGCGTGGAGCCGCCAAGTTGCGCTGCCTGCGTCATCGCTGCCATCTGCCCGGCGAGGCGCTGCTCAAACCGTGTCATCGGCCTGGGCTCGGCACGCGGTCTGGTCTCGTCGTCGCTGCGGCCGAGTCGGTGCAGGGCGCGGTCGGCGTTCCGGTAGGGGCGATGCGTCATGTGGTCTACTCCCCGGCGCTCTTCACCAACCGTTGCAGGTGCTCACGCGTCCATCCGGTGACGCGGGACACGGTGGCTTTTGCGTCACGCTCGTCGGTCTGGCACAGGAAGTGCTTGTGCGGCAGGAGACCTCCCTAACCGACCGGCGTTGACCTCTGCCGCCACAGGCAGCCGCAGGAGTAACGAGGCGACGCCGTCCCCCCTGCCGGGGCGGACCCAGTCCTGGTCGGCACCGCGACCCCGCCGTCCGTCCTACCGCGCGAGGAGTCGCCCCTGCCCACCGCTGGCGTCCTCACCATCGAGACGCCCTCCGGCCTCGTGCACGCCACTGCCGACCTCCGGTGCAGTGACGCCGGCGTCGGGAGACGTCGCGAAGGTCTGCACGTAGTCGATGGCCGTCTGCAGCGCATCTTTCAGTGGACCGATGTTCCGTGCGACCTGGGCGAGGAGCGTGCCGCCCTGGAAGGCGGCAAGGAGCAGAGTCGCCAGCCGGGCCGGGTCTGCCTCGGCGCTGATGCGGCCGTGTTGCTGCATGCGCTCGATTCCCTCGCGGAAGGTCTCCCTCCACTGGTCGAACGCGCTTGCAAGCTCGTCGTGGACGTCGAGGTCCGTCTTGATGATCTCGCTCGCCAGGGAGCCGAGGCTGCAGCCTTCCTGGTAGGCGTGCTCGTAGCCGATGTAGAAGTCCGCCCAGGCCCGGAACGCATCGAGGCTCTCGAAGCGAGCGAATTGCTCGCTGCGGTGGAACGTGAGGACGCTCTCGGCCTGCCAGGCGATCACGGCCAGGACGAGGCTCTCCTTGGTCGGGAAGTAGTGGTTGAGCTGGGATCCGCTGACGCCGGCGGCGCGGCGGAGCTGTTCGTTGTTCGTCGCGTGGACGCCTTTGGCGTAGATGAGCTGCGCGGCGTGCTCCAGGATGCGGGCCCGCGTCGCCTGCCCCTTGCCGGTGAGCTTGTGGGCGTCCCGGGCTCCCGTGGTCGCTGTCATGGTTCCGAGGATACCTCGATTGGGCTTGACAGCCCAATAGCGGGCAGTGTTCACTCAGGACTGGGCCGAACAGCCCAAAATCTCGAACGCAACCCGACATCCACTCACCGGAGGCTGATCCGCCATGTCCCGACTGAACGCCCCCTCTCCCGACGACGTCCCCGAGACGACGCAGGGCGTCCTCGACAACATCGGCGCACAGTTCGGCTTCGTCCCGAACATGTTCATGACTCTCGCGTCGAACCCGACCGTCCTCGACGTCGTCATGACACTGCAGGGCACCTTGAGCCGGGTTCTGGACGCGAAGACGCGGCACACCATCGCGCTCGCCGTGTCGCAGGCCAACGGCTGCGACTACTGCCTGGCGGTGCACACGTACGTGTCGTCCGAACTCGGTGGCATGTCGAGCGATGACATCGACTTGGCCCGGGCCGGGAGCTCGATCGATCCCCAGCGCGCCGCGGTCGCCCGTTTCGCCCAGCAGGTGGTGGCCAGCCGCGGTCAGGTGAGCGATGCCGACCTGGCGGCTGTGCGAGGCGCCGGTTACACCGACCCGCAGATCCTGGCGATTGTCACGGTGACGGTGCAGATCCTGCTGACCAACTTCATCAACAACGTCAACCGGACCGACATCGACATCCCCGCCGTCAGCCCGGCCGGTTTGCCGGGATAAGCGCCGACGTCTTCGTCGAGGCGGCGCACCTAACCGCTCGATCCGTCACTATCTGTAACGATTACTCGGGAAAGGTTCGATATGGCAGGCTCCGACCTCTATGAAAAATTCATGGCGCTGCACACCCGCGACGGTGGTTTCGTCATGCCGAACGCATGGGACGGCCTCTCGGCGCTGATGCTGGCCGATGCCGGCTTCGAGGCGATCGCGACATCGTCGGCGGCGCTCGCTGCCACGCTCGGCCGGTTGGACGGACGTCACAACGTCACCCGTGGTGAGCACCTCGAGCATGCGCGGCTGCTCGGCCGGCTCACCGGGCTGCCGGTCAACGGAGACTTCGAGGACGGCTACGGCGACACGCCGGAAGACGTCGCGGCCACCGTGGAAGCCGCCGTGGCGTCCGGCCTGGCCGGTATCGGGATCGAGGACACCTCGGGCAATCCCGATCGGCCGATCCGCGACTTCGACGACGCCGTCAACCGCATGCGCAGCGCCGTCAACGCGGCCAAGGGACGCATCGTCGTCACCGGCCGCACCGACAACTTCATCCAGGGGCGGCCCGATCTCGACGACACCATCCGGCGGCTGACGGCCTTCGCCGAGGTCGGCGCGGATGTGCTCTACGCCCCCTACCCACCCGACCTCGACGCACTCCGCGCGATCGTCACCGCCGTCGCACCGACACCGGTCAACGTCCTCATCTCGCCGGCGGACAAGGTGCTGACCGTCGCCGAACTGCAAAAGACCGGGGTCAAGCGCATCAGCCTGGGTCCAGCGCTCTACACCCACGCCATGCAGGCACTCCACCAGGCCACCCAGGCCCTCGTCGCGGGTGACCTCACCACCGCGACGACAGGAATCGGCTTCGACCGCATCGGCGAGCTACTCGCCCGCGGCACGAACTAGTTCCAAGCCCTGCGCACCACCGCTCCCCACCCACTCATCGCAAGAAGGAAGCAGATCGACATGAACCTCGACAAGCTCATGAGCAAGCACCTCACCAGGTATTTCGACCCCAGCAAGACCATTCCGGAGGACACCCTGCAGCAGCTGCTGCGGTTCCTGCGCTCCACGCCGTCATCGGTGAACGTACAGCCCAACCACTTCTACGTCCTCGCCACGCCCGAAGGCAAGGAACACCTCGCCAACAACCTGGGCGAACGGTTCCAGGACAACGCCGAGAAGATCCTGAACGCGTCGCACACCATCATCCTCACCACCCGGGCGGATCTGCCCGACAGCCACCTCGAGGCGGTGTTCGCAAAGGAGAGGGCCGACGGCCGGTTCCCTGACCCGTCGAAGCAGCAGCTGTGGGAATCGATGACCCGGGACTTCCTCAACCTGCGCAACTACGGCTACAAGGACCTGAACCACTGGATGGAGAAGCAGACCTACATGGCGGTGGGTCTGACGATGATGGCGGCCGCCGAGCTCGGCGTCGATGCCACGCCGCTGGAGGGGTTCGACCCGACCAGTGTCGACAAGGCCTTCAAGATCCGCGAGAGCGGACACACCACGACGGTGCTGCTGGCCCTTGGCTACCCCGACCCGCAGAAGGTGTACACCACCCCCATCTCCCGCTTCGACACCGACCAGCTCTTCACCTTCATCTGAAAACCCAGCCGGAAGCCAAAAACGCACCACACATACGAGAAAGGGACGATTTCGATGAAAGCCATCGTGGTCACCGACCAGGCCGCGGGAACAGCCGGAATGACACTGACGGAGCAGCCTGAGCCAATCGCGGCGATCAACGACGTCATCGTTCGGATTCACGCATCGGGCTTCGTCCCGACCGAGATGGAGTGGCCATCGACCTGGGCCGATCGCGCCGGCCGTGACAGGACACCGTCGATCCCCGGCCACGAGCTGGCCGGAGTGGTCACCGCCCTCGGCTACGGCACGACGGGGCTGTCGGTCGGGCAGCGGGTGTTCGGCCTCGCCGACTGGCACCGCGACGGCACCCTCGCCCAGTACGTGGCGATCGAAGCACGCAACCTCGCACCGCTGCCCGGCGACGTCGACTTCACGGTAGGCGCGTCCCTGCCCATCTCCGGCCTGACCGCGTGGCAGGGGCTGTTCCAGCACGGCCGCCTCCAGGCCGGCCAGACCGTCCTCGCCCATGGCGCAGCCGGGGCAGTCGGAACGATGGTGACCCAACTCGCACGTGAGGCGGGCGCCTACGTCATCGGCACCGGACGCGCCGCCGACCGCGAGAAGGCACTCGACTTCGGCGCCCACGAGTTCGTCGACCTCGAGAACGACACCCTCAAAGACATCGGGAGCGTCGACCTGGTCTTCGATGTCATCGGCGGCGACATCCAAGAGCAGTCCGCCGCCCTGATCAAGCCCGGAGGAACACTGGTGTCCATCGTCGGCCCGGTCGAAGCACGGCCCACTCACGGCCTGGCAGTGGACTTCGTCGTCGAAGCCGATCGCGCCGAACTCGGTGAGATCGTGCAGCGAGTGCGGGACGGACGGCTGCGGACAAACATCGGTGACATCGCGAACCTCGACGATGCCATCGCTGCCCTCAACCCGACCACGCGACGCCGCGGGAAGACCGTCATCCGCGTACTCCCGTAGGCGGCGGACGGCCACAGCCCGACCGGCCGGCCACAGGCCCGATCCACGCCACGGCCATCGGCCGGCACAAGCACCCAAACCGCCACACACACCAAACACCCGGATCGACACAGGAGTTGATCACCATGAACGGGCAAGAACTGCAGAAGATCGCAGACGCCTTCACCACGGACCTGCCCGGCACCGACCACGAGCACCGTTCCGGCCCCAACTGGGACCTCTACAAGGTGCAGGGCAAGGTCTACATGCTCATGACCGACATGCCGGGACGCCCCGTCGTCATCCTGAAGGCCGATCCCGACGACGCCGCGGCCCTGCGCGAGCAATACACAGGCATCACTCCCGGCTACCACATGAACAAAACACACTGGATCACCGTGGAAGGCGGAGACACCATCAACGAGAACCTCGTGAAGGAACTCGTCACCGACTCCTACCGACTCGTGGTCGGCGGCCTTCCCAAGTCCAAGCAGCCCGTGGATCCACGCACCTACGGCCGCCACGCCTGACCTTCGTCATGCCCATCACGGCGAGAAACTCCGGGACACAGCGCGCAACACGACACCGGCGCTGCCCGGAGTCAGCCGCGGACGCCCGTCCACCGAGCAGCCGGACCTCCACAAGGCGGCGGGCAAGACCCTCCTGAACGTCACGGACGATCCGGACAAACGCATCCGTCACCCTGACGACAGAACCGGGGTACGGGCCGCTGCCGCAACACCGATACCCACAGATCCGCCCCGGGTCCACCAACCAAAGCCTCGCCACCCAGCACGTGACGACCCGGTCACCCCGGGGCGAAGCGCCCAGGCCGCCACCCCTCCCGACAGCCCGATCACCCTCACCACCGACAGACCTGCCGCCCTGGACCGGTCGGCGGTCCGGCAGTCACCACGGCAGCCGAGCCCCCCACCCCGTGTGTGCGACTGGACCGTGCAAAGCGGGTGACTGTACCCCGTGGACACGGTCGGCCTCCCACACGCCGTCAGCCCGTGCCATGGGGTCCCCGCCGCAGAGCACGAGGTCTACACCGCCCCGGTCCTGCCCCTCCCCGCCACCGACAAGGAGCACCCCGTGCCCGACACGCCCGTCATAACCGCGCAGGGCCACCGTCAGCGCGCATGGTCGAGGACCTCGCGCAGCTTGTGCGCGAAGGCCTCGGGCTGCCCGGCATAGCCGGACTCGCCGCCGAGGAAGCCGCCGTGGTGGCTCGGAAACACCGTCGCCTCCTGGCCGAGCAGTTCGGCCGTCGCCACCGACGTGCGTCCGGTGAAGGTGTCCCGGGACTCCTCGCCCACTGCGACAATGACCCGCGTCCGCGCCGCGCCAAGAGCATCGATGTCGGGCCGGTAACTGCTGACCGCCCACGACCGGTCGGAGAGCAGCGGGTCGACCCGGGAGCCGTCATCGTCGGTGGGCATGCCGAACGCGGCGGGATCCGGCGCAGGCTGGGCGAAGTAGTCGTCGGTGAATTCGCCCCGCCACGACGTCATCACGATGAAGGTCGCCATACCGGCACCCCAGCCCCCGCGCTCGTACGCGTCCCGGACGCCGGCCCGAGCGTCCTCGGCAGCCCGGGCGTCGGGGAGCACCGGAATGATCGGCGGCTCGTGCGCCACCAGAGTGGTCACGTCGTCGGGGTATGCCGCCACAAGGGCGAACGCGGTCACCGCGCCGCCGCTGCTCGCGAACATCTCGACCGGGCCCGCGCCCAGCGCCTGGATGACGGCGTGCACGTCGGCAGCCTGGATCCCGGGCGCATGGTCGACCCGGCCGTCCTTGCGGGCGCTACGGCCAAGGCCACGCGGGTCGTAGGTCACCACCGTGCGGTCGGGGAAGTACGACGCCAGCGTGCTGAAGCCACCGGCATCCATCGGCTGGCCGATCATGACCAGCGGTGGGTGTCCATCGGCGGCCGGCAACGGGCCGTGGACGTCGTAGGCGAGGTCAACCTCGGGAGTCTTGAGCAGATGAGTAGTCACGACGGTGTAGACCCCTTCCCCGTCCAAAACTCATCGGACCCTGTCCCCACGGTGAGCCGCGGAAGGCCCACACCGTCCGAAGATGCCCGTCTTCCCATTCGCCCGGGGAGGGGCGGAGGGCCTTATGACGTGAGAGCCTTGCGGTTCCATGGGCCCGGCCGGATATCGGCCGGGCCACGGAAGCCGAACGCTGACATGACCGTCTCCCGGTCCTCGGAGGCCCTACGGTGTGATGCGCAGAGCGTCCACCATCCCTACCGAGGTACTTCGGTTGACGATGCGGATGGTGTGCGTGCCCTGGGTCAGCCCGGTGCGCTGCCATACGGTCTGCTGCACCTGTCTCGCACCGGACACCCGTAGGTCCACGGTCGCCTGGAAGACGTTGTCGAGATATACGTCGACCGTTCCCATGTCGCCGTTGCGTTCGGAGATGTAGGCAACTCCTGTTCCGGTGAAGGTGTACTGGGCCACGGCGTTCAGCGTCGTACTGTGATGGGTGTCGTCGTTGTAGTCGCCGTATCCGCGCCCGCTGGTGGCGTGCCAGTTGCTGTCGTAGGTCAACTGCGTGTTGTTCACCATGGGGTTGGGGGTCCGGGCCATGCCCAGCGTGGAGGTGGTACCGCTCAGGGTCTTCTCGCCCTCGTTCGCGGATCCGGTCAGCCGTACGGAACCGTAGGTGGACAACGGCTTGGCCGTGCGTTCCACCACGTACACCCTTCCGGCGGACGTCGGGAGGTCGAACTCGGCGGCGCTCGTGGTGAGTACGGTGGTGCCGCTGGAGACGTCGCGGACCCTCAACTGCTGACTTCCCCAGGGGTTCACGACCCGCGTTGCGTTGCCGTACAGACTCTTGATGCCGACGTACTTCACCTCGCCGGCCTCACGCTCCGAACTGACCGTGAAGCCGCCCTTGGCCAGCAGGGTGAACCGTCCTACGAACGAGGAGTCGCTCGGTACCGCGGGGAAGACGCGGATCTTGTCGTTGTAGGACTGGAGCAGCGACTCGTTGAGAGCAGCGAGGTGCACTCCGAGGTATTCGAAGACGCCGTTGGTGTTGTCCGTCATGCCGTTGGGATAGGTCTGGTACTTGCGGAGCATTGTCTTCATGCCCTGGTAGGCCTGGTCGCCCAGTCCCAACCGGGCTGCCTGTACCGCGTCGTTGGCCCACACGTTGCCATACGGGAAGGGGCGTGCGTTGAAGGTGTTCACGGCCTTCTGCTGGTCCGGATAGCCGATGCCGGTCCGGTCGTAGGGCCAGATGATCTCGGCCGCCACGTTCTCCCCGTTGCGGGTCTGCGCGAGCGGTGGGGTGTGTGGCAGATAGACGTCTGCCGTGGACGGATAGGCGATCAGGTTGTCCACGATCCGCTGCCACTGCGGTCGCAGTTCGGCGTCCAGTCCCAGGGACTCGGAAGCGCGGATCGTGAGGGGGAACAGGGTGCGCACCGCCGCGAGGTCGGTGATGGCGTTCGGTACATTCCAGTACGTCTCGTGCGCGTTCGAACTGGCCACGAAGTACTTGCCGGACGCGGAGTCGTAGGACAGCTTCGCGGCGTAGAACTTCACCACGTCCCGCATGAAGGGGTAGGCGGTGTTCCGCAGGTAGGCGGAGTCGTTGGTGTAGGCGTACTGGAGGTACATGTTGTACGCGGCCTCGGTGCCCGTCGACCAGATGTTGTCGGTGAAGTCGCTGTTGACGGTGCCCCGGGCGTTGCCGTCCCAGCCCATGGTCTCCGGCACCCACAGCCCGTCGACGTTGTAGCGGGTGCGGGTGTACGACTTCAGCGCCGTCGAGTTGCGACTGTAGAGGCGGTTGAAGCCGGCCAGCAGGTCGACGTGGTTGGAGGCGAGGAAGGAGTTGTAGATGTCACGTTGGTTCCAGAACCAATAGGCGTTGCTCCACTTGGTCTGGTCACGTGTGGCCCGGAAAACGCCGTTGATGAAGTGGAATGGATTGGTTCCGTATCCGCCGGCGGCGATCATGTATGTACTCAGGTAGTAGACGTTCTCCAGGTAGTCCGCGTCCCCGGACAGCCCTGAGTACTGCACGAACGACTTGCCCCAGAAATCGTGCCACCAGGACCGGAAGTCGTTGAGGTTCGCGCTGTAGCCGCGGCTCTTGGCCGATGCCAGAGCGCGCTTCGCCTCGGTCACCGAGTCGTGGGAGGGCGCGTTGAGCCGACTGCTGGCGGTGAACCAGATGGTGTAGCTGCGTGAAGGGGTGATCGACAGCCGCACGGTTCGGCCGTCGACGACGCGTGCGCTGTAGGCCGCTCCCTCGACCGTGGCTGCCAGGGTGTACCCGAAGTTCTGCGGGTCGGACTGGCCACGGCTGAGTCCGGCGCCTGTGGAGTCGGCGTACGTCGAGACCGTCTTCCAGGTGTCGAGGTTGGGCACGTCACCGCTGTTGCCCAGTTGGGAGGTGTCCCACAGGCTCAGGTCGAGGTTGACCGCGGAGACCCCGGAGCGCGAGTCCTCGACGTGCACGCCCATCACCTCGGAGTTCGGCACGCCCATCACCGTCACCGTGCGGTTGGCGTCGTACTTGGTGGTCAGGGTGCCGTCGTAGAGCGACAAACGTTGTTGATAGGTGCTGTAGCCGCTCTCCAGTTGCGGGGTGGTGGACAGGTTGAGCAGTCCTGCGCCGAACGCGGTCTGCTGCGAACTGTCCACGCCGGACACCTGCATGGTCAGCCCGTTGGCCTGCCAGGCCATCGCTCCTGTACGGCCGTTGCCGACCGTCAGCCCGTGCAGCGGGTTGGTGGTGGGCCGGTTGTAGACGAGGTCGTGTTTGGACAGGTAGGCGGCGCGATCCACGTTCAGAGCCCCGGTGGCGGAGTCGAACGCGGCGTCCGTCGGCGCCGCCGTGGCCGGAGCCGTGAGGCCGACGGCGGTGGCGGTCATGATGCAGACGGCTGCGAGCGCGCCTCGCACAAGTCTGCGCAGTCTCATCGAATGCCCTCCCTGCTGGTCATGGGGGTGACGACCGGTGCCGGACAGCGCGGGGTCTGAACATGGCCGATCGACATCGGGCTTGATTAATCCGATGACTCGGCCGGACTGCTTCTTCGACGCACTCGCTTCCCAGTACCGTACGAGGGCACGGAGAAGCACTGCGCCGATCGGGACATGGAAAAGAACGACCAGAACAAGGCACATGAGATCGGTCGTTCTCGAAGTGCCTACGGCAAGCGGAGGTACGGCGTGCGGGTACACCACGATATCGGCATGGTCGCGTCAAAGAAGAGTAAACGTCGGATGTCTTGATCGGTCAACACTCAGCGCAAAAGCTCCTGGCCCCCTGCATTACGTGACGCGGCCGACCAGGCACTGCGCGACCTGCCGCATTGGCACGCCCACCGGCGCATGGAAGTCCTGCGCCCCGAAAATCCCGCGGAACACGGGTACCCGTGCGTAGCGCCGTGAACGCCGGGCTGTAAGCGCCGGAACGCTCGCGCATGAATCAGTCGTACCGAACAGACTTCAACAGGATGCCCTGATCGGGGAACATCACCTTCAGCCGGCGCTCCGGCCGCAGCTCCACTTCGCGTGCAGCGTCTGCCGCAGCGGCGTCGCCCAGCCCGAGCAGGTGAACGACATGATGCAGGGCCCTGCCTTCCCGAGCGTCAGCACCCCGGAGCAGCCCACCTTCTCCGCGGGGACAGCACGCGATGCGACCCCGGTCCGCGGTGCATACATCACACCGGCGAGTGCCACTCGGGCGGGAGCACACAGCCGCCCCGGATGGCGACGGCGCCGTTCGGTTCGGGAGCAGGCGACAGCGACGGGGTCACCCGCTTCCACAGGTCGTCAGAAACAAGCTCAGCAAGCACGCCGGACACCCTGCCGACCAAGATCATGAAACACAATTCATGCAGCTCAACTCATTCCGAAACGAGCAGCTAAGCGACTGCGGCCTTGCCGTCCCGTCGGGCGACGACGATGGCCATGTCGTCGTCCAGGTGGCCATCGGTGTACTCCTGCAGGTCGCTGACGACTCTGTGGAGCAGCGCTTCGGATTCCTGGTCGGCCCATCTGGTGACCCGCTCGGTCAGCGGATAGAAGACGCCGCTTCGGTCACGGGCCTCACTCACACCGTCGGTGTACAGCATCAGCCGATCTCCTTCGCCGAAAGGGAAGGTGGCCGGGAGATACAGGCTGCCGGAGATTGCGTCGAGGCCGAGGGGCGGCGCCGGCTCGGGCACCACGAGCGCGGTCGCGGCGCGGGTGTCGCGGTGCAGCAGGAGGGGCGGCGGGTGTCCGCAACTGACCAGGTGCACGACCGGCTCGTTGTCCGGGATGTCCACGATGGCGGCAGTGACGAATCGTTCAGCGGCGTCGTCCTCGGACCTGGAGAATTCCGCGAGGCCCCAGCGGATGGCATCTTCCATGTGGCCGACCAGTTGAGGCAACGGGATCTGGCGGTGGGACGCGGCTCGGAAGGCACCCAGCACGACTGCGGTGTCACTGATCGAGGCCAGGCCCTTGCCGCGGACGTCCCCGATGAGCAGCCGGGTGGAACCGGAGATGCGGGCCACCGCGTACAGGTCACCGCCGATGCACGTATCGGCCTCCGCGCCGCGGTACCGCGAGGCGAGCTCGACCGGGCCGGCCCGCTCGGGCAGGGGGCGCAGTACGACGCGCTGTGTCGCGTCGGAGATGGAGCGGACCTGTACGAGCTTCTGCCGGCCCCGGTCCCGCAGGTGCGTGAAGAACACGAGGAAAGCGCACAGTGCAACGAGGGTGCCGAGTTCGACGACGACGCTCTCTGTGCCCAGAATGCGACGCTCCGCACCTGCCATGATCAGGGCGAGCACGCTGAGTGAGCCGATGAGCGCGGTGAGGCGTGGACCGGCGCGGAGTGCGACCACCGCCACGGCGACGTCCAGCACGTGCGCAAGGTGGATGTCCGGCGGCAGGAAACCGTCGGCCACAGGGACCGCAACGATCACTGCGAGTGGGCCGAGCACCCACATAGGATGCGGCGCGGCCCGAAGCCGCACTTTAAGACCCTCGGCCACCGATCTGATGCCGATCACAGCGCTCACAATGTGCTCCCGTACTCGTCCCCCTCGCAGCAACGCCTGACCACGCACCAGTCATCCCTCCTGCCGAGGTCCTGCCCCTGCACCTACCACGACAAATGCCGGGTCCGAGTGAAGACACAGACCCAGGGCCCCCTCAGCCTGGCCGCCACCGCATCGGCGCCCGCTTTACGAAAGTGTTCGCCCTGGATCGACGTTCCGGACGACTTCGTGGTCGATTGAAGCTGACGTAAGTGGCCGGGCGGGGAAGCTGGTGCCGTCGCCCGCGGTGATCAGCAAAATGGGGGGTGTACTGCTCGCGTCCCCGGCATCAAGGTCAGGACTGGGGAAAGAGGGGAAGTCACCGATGTTCACTCCCGCCGGGCGCGGTAGTTGTCAAGTCAAATGAGACGTTCGTGGTGCTATGAACCTTGTGGTTCGGGTTGCCGGCGTTTCGCCGGGTCGTTGATCCAGACCTGGCCGGGTATCTCGGGTGGCTTCGGTCGGCGGGCGAAGCGTTCGGGGTGGCGTTCGTATGCCTCGGCGAGAGCGGCGGCCCGCTGGTCGCGGACCTCCTCCGCAGTGCCGAAGTGGACGGAGGCGGGGGTGTGCAGGCCGATCCCGGAGTGTCTGTGGTCGTGGTTGTAGTAGGTGGTGAAGGCGTCCATCCACTCCCGGGCATGGGCCAGTGAATCGAACCGTTCCGGGTAGTCGGCAGCGTACTTCGTGGTCCTGAACTGGCTTTCCGAGTACGGGTTGTCGTTGCTGACCCTCGGGCGGGAGTGACTCCTGGTGATGCCGAGGTCGATCAGCAGTTGGGAGACCTTCTTGCTGGTCATCGAGGTGCCGCGGTCCGCGTGCACCGTCTCGGGCACGATGCCGTTGCGCTCGATCGTCTCGCGGATCAACTCCTCGGCCCGCTCAGCCGTTTCGGCTCGTTCGACGGTGTGGCCGACGATGTAGCGGCTGAAGATGTCGATGATGACGTAGGCGTGGTACCAGATGCCCTTGTCCGGGCCGGGCAGCTTCGTGATGTCCCAGGTGAAGACCTGCGAGGGGCCGGTCGCCGTCAGCTCGGGGATGGTCCTGGCCGGATGAGTGGCCTGGCGGCGGCGTTCGCCGTTCTGCCCGGCGGCGGACAGAATCCGGTACATCGTCCGCTCCGAGCACCAGTAGTTTCCCGCGTCCAGCTCACGCGCCCAGACCTGCGCGGGCGGCAGGTCGGCGTACTCCGGCCGGTTCAACAGCGCCAGGATCTCTGCCCGTTCGGCCGGCGAGAGGGCCGAAGCGGGCGTGGGTCTTGGGGACCGTGCGGACTTCGGCTTGGGGTTGATGTGACGGTAGTGGGTGGCGCGTGATCGACCGGTCAGCCGGCAGGCCGCTGTGGTCCCCAACTGGCCCTGGACACCCGCGAACGCCTCGTTGATCAGGGGCGCGGCGGCGTGCTTCAGTCCGCGCTCTCGGAGAGCAGTTCCAAGAGCGCGTTGGCTTTTCCCATGACTTCGAGGGCCGCGTCCCGGCGGGCCAGGTCCTTCTCCAGTCGTGCGACCTTCTTGCGCAACCGCTCCAGCTCGGCCTGCTCGGCCGCCTTCTTCGGCCGCACCGCGGAGGTCCGCCGGTCGACCAGGGCATCCAGGGCGCCGGCCTCGCGTGCCTGGCGCCACTCGATGACGTGCGAGTGGTACAGCCGCTCACGCCGCAGGATCGCACCCTTCTCCCCGGCCGGGGCAGCGTCGTACTCGGCAACGATCCGCAGCTTGTACTCCGCGGAAAACGTCCGCCGCTTCGGCTTCGGCGCCGGATCTTCACCGGCGGGTATCGGGGTGGTGCTGGCCATGCTGAAGGGACCTCCTGTCTCGCCCATCCAGACTAACCCGATAAACCGGGTGTCTCAGCCGAGGCTGTCAGAGAGGGGCGTCGCGGCAGTCATAACCAGACGGTATGCGCGTCACTGTCCATGTGTGGGGACCATTTTCGAGGCGGAAGAGCGGACCACTTCGCACCGAACGGTCAGGCAGGGCACCGAGTGCCGTCAGTTGGACCAACGCACCGCGAAGCCGGAGCGCCGCGTCGCATGCGCGGGTAGCCATGATCGGGAGTGGGTGAGTACTCCAGCTCCCTAGATCGCGATCTTGCCGTGCCCGCAGAATTGGTCTGGGAATCTGTTATGGAAATGGACCACATTTCGGCACAAACGGGTCAGTAGCTTGCAAGCATGAACACGAGCAAAGCGCACGTCAGCCTGGAACGCCTCCCCGAGCGCACGCCCCGTCTGGACCGGGCGAAGCTTGCCCGGGAGGCAGGCCATAAGCCGCCTGGACACGCCTGACGGTCTCCCTGTGGCTCATGCCCGTCGACCGGCTACGCCGCGCTCGCCCCCGCACCCTCCTTGAGTCGAACACCGATTTGTGGGTCTGTCTGGTTCACTCCGATTCTGCGAGCCACCCAAAGGGCCCGGCTGCACCGCATTCTCAGCGGTCGGCGACTCACGCGTGAGGCGGGTCCGAGCAAGCGGCGTCGCCGGGCCGCAGTGTGGCTGACCTCAGCGTCAGCCGACGGCCCGTTGGCCGCAACCCCGGCCCCGACATCGGTCTCGCGGAGCACGTCTGACGGGCCGTTACCACCGCCGCAGCCACCCGCGGGGCAGTGTGAATGGGCTGTGCCCTGCAGTACCTGGTAGTCGATCACGCCCCGCCCTGGAGCTATTCATCCACCCGACAACAGAGCAGTTGAGGACCGCATCACCGGGGGACGCAGAAAGGGAAATGCAATGGGCAGTTCCGCACAGACACCCGTCTCCGCTCAGTCGGCTATCGAGACATTCAGCCCGGCCATAGCTCTCCTCGACGCGCAGGGGACGGTCGTCGGATGGTCGCAGGCCGCTCAGCGACTCCTGGGCTACTCGGCCGCGGAGGTGGTGGGACGGTCCGCCGGTGTCCTGCTGGTGGCCGCGGAAGACCGGGTAAGGGCTTCACGGGCCGCACAAAAGAGCGCCCTCTGGGACCGCTGGTCCGACCTCGCGCACGTCCGCCACCGCGACGGCCGCAGCATCGATGTGCGCCTGTGCGTGTCATCACTGTCCGGGCAGGACGGCCGGGACTGGTGGGTGGTCTCGGCGACCGACAAGGCCTCGCTGCCCGCGTGGCCGGCCGAGGCCACAGTGGCGGAGCCGTTCCTCGCTACGCTGCCGCTGCCGAGCTGCCTGCCGATCGGTGTCGTCATACGGGACACGCACCTGCGCTGCATCCGGGTGAACGACACCCAAGGCTCCAAGGACGGCATCCCTCTCCCCAAGCGGCTGGGCCGCAGACTGACGGAGGCGGCACCCGGGACGGAGGCCGAAACCCTGGAGGCAGTGAT
>Ga0102590_1000854_pt1 | contig 55878 bp, 51 predicted proteins | sample AraplaMF_Col_mMF_FD_76859 | JGI IMG/M metagenome (GOLD analysis project Ga0102590, IMG submission 76859) | Arabidopsis root microbial communities from the University of North Carolina, USA - plate scrape MF_Col_mMF | ecosystem: Host-associated > Plants > Roots > Endosphere | place: USA...
ACATCCAGGTGATCGAGTTCTTCTTCCTGGCCGGCAAATGGCTGCACGTGCCTTACGCCCAGCAGCATTACATCTCCGCGAACTACACCCACGCCGCGTCCTATCTGCTGACGCGCGGCCTCAACGTCGTCACGCAACTGGTTTCGAAACGTGTGGTCGATGGCAAGCCGCGCTACAGCCTGAGCTGCAATACCGACACGACGCTCGACATTTTGCGTGCGCGCCGCGAGGGGCGGGCGTCATTCAGGCTGATCGGCCAGGTCAATTCCGAACTGCCGTTCATGCCGGGGGCCGGCGACCTGCCGGCGGATGAATTCTCCGCGATCCTCGACAGCCCGGCCACGGATTTTCCGCTGTTCGCGCCGCCGGCCGAGCCGGTCAGCGACACCAAATACGCGATCGGGCTGCATGCCGCGAGCCTCGTCCCCGACGGCGGCACGCTGCAGATCGGCATCGGGCAGGTCGGCGATGCGCTGGCGCAGGGGCTGATCGTCCGTCACCACGACAATGCGCAGTTTCGCGCCGTCATGCAGCGGCTTGCGCCTGAAATCGAGCCGGCGCAGGCCGCACCGTTCGAGCACGGCCTCTACGGCGTCAGCGAGATGCTGATCGAGGCGTTTCTCGGCCTGATCGACGCCGGCATCCTCAAGCGCGAGGTCGATGGCGTGACGCTGCACGGTGCGTTCTTCGTCGGCCCGAAATCGCTCTATCGTGCGCTGCGCGAGATGCCGGACGAACAGCTCGCGCGCATCCAGATGATGCCGGTGTCCTTTACCAACGAGCTCTATGGCGAGGAGGAGGCCAAGCGCGGTGCGCGCATCAAGGCCCGCTTCGTCAACAATGCGATGATGGCGACCCTGATGGGCGCCGCGGTCTCCGATGGGCTCGACAACGGCCAGGTCGTCAGCGGCGTTGGCGGCCAGTACAATTTCGTCGCGCAGGCGTTCGCGCTTGCAGATGCGCGTGCGGTCCTGACATTGGAAGCGACGCGGCAGGCCGGCAGCAAGACACACTCCAACATTCGCTGGAGCTACGGCCACGAGACGATCCCGCGGCACCTGCGCGACGTCTTCGTCACCGAATACGGCGTTGCCGATGTCAGGGGCAAATCGGACGCCGAGACCATCGCAGCGATGCTGGCGGTCACGGATTCGCGCTTCCAGGACGAGCTGGCGAGGACAGCCAAGGACGCCGGCAAGCTGCCGAAGAGTTTTGAAATGCCGCGCGCCCATCGCGAGAATTTTCCGGAGCGGATCGCGCAGGCCGTAAAGCCCGCGCGCGAGGCGGGGCTGTTGCCGTCATTCCCGTTCGGCAGCGATTTCACCGACGTCGAGCAGCGGCTGATCCCGGCGCTGCAGCTATTGCGAGAAGCGCAGCAGAAGCCGCTGCTGCTGCCCGGATTGCTATGGCAGGGAATGACGCAGCCGCCGGATGCGTCGGCCCGCGAATGCCTGGCGCGGCTCGGTCTCGATCAGCCGAAGACCTTTGCCGAGCGCGGCTACCGCGCGCTGGTGAATGCGGCGCTGGCGCGGACGAAATAGCGACAGGAAACGAAAATATCGAAAACAACCCCATGCAAAGTAGCGGTAGGAGGCAAAAGCGACCACGTCCTCCGTAGCTCAGCGAGCGAAGGCGGAAGTGTGCCCACCATTGGAGTCGCGTTGCAGATGGTGGGCACGGCGCTGCGCGCCTTTTGCCCGCCCTCAAAGTGCAGCGTAATTCGAGAGATGGCAGCAGCTCACACAGACCGAATGGACCAAGCCGGTTCAGCGGATCATTAGCTACATAGGCATAGATCTGCGCGGTGTTCGAAAATCGCTCGGATATTACGATGACACATTAGGGTATTCGTTGAGATTTCTTTGTACTTCATTCGCGAATTCGGACGGGTTTCTTGGAAATAGGAAGATGTAACGAAGTGGGCCGGTCTTCATCTTCAACATCACTCTCGTGAGTCTTGGCCACCCTCCTATCGTAAGCGTCAGGAACAACGTGGAGAGCCTCCCGTCAAACCAGCCAAAATCTGTAAGCTTGCGAGTCTCACACCTTTCGATCATCTCGTACTTCAGCTCAAATATCGTGAAGACCCGAAACAAGTGAAAATCGATTCCACGGGAGCCAGGCTCGTAGTCGATCAGATGCGAAATGCCGAAAAAGGCAAAATAGAGCGCGACCACTACTGTAGCAAGGATGGTGATTGCAACGGCGAGCAAGGTCACTTTTTTGGGCCCACGATCGTTGTATCGCTGAGAATAGTGGTATTCGTTGGGTAAATGCTGGCCGCAACGCCTTCACCGACTCCGAATCCGGGAGGGCTAACGGAAAGCGTGAGGGTTCCGCTGCTGCTTTTGCTTAATTGTCCTCCAGCACCTAACCCCAATCCAACATTAGCACTGGCGGTACCTGACAGATTCGCCAGATCATTCGCTGTATTTGCGTTGGTGATGCCAAACGATATTCCCGCTCCCGCGTAACCACCTACGATAACTCCCCCTTGAGACAAAGTGCCAACGGGATTAGTCGGATCTGAGTATACAGGCCCATTTTTCCCCCCTGCGCCGGCAGTGCCACCGGTTGTATAAAAAGTTACAACTGAGATGCTCAGGCCGGTTGGGTTCGAAAGGCTCCAGTTAGACGTGTTGAAAAGTATAGCCGCGCCGGCTGACCCTTGGCCGCCAGCCTGAGCAAAAATTGAACTTAATCCGGCCTCTGCTTGCCCACCGCCAGTAATCAAAAAGCCGAATTGCCCCGCCGGATCGGTTGCATTCAACGGATCATTATTGACATAGGCATAGCGATTGGCTCCTGCGCTGTAGCCGGCTGGGTCTGGCTGTAAGAACCGCCCCCACCCGGTCGAATAGTGTCGAGTTCGGTAATAATAAAGCCCGCTGGTCTCGGCATCGATGCGCTGACCTGTAAAGCCGAACGGCCCCGTGCTGGTGCTCTTGCCATAAGGCTGATAGCCGATCTTGTTGAGGGTGCCCGAACCCGAATCCAGCGTTCCAACCACCGACCCCAACACATCCGGCACCAGCGTCGCCCGCGTGCCCGCCGCTACATTCGTCTGCCCCAGCACTTCGTTCGGCCCGAGCCCGTAGGCATACCATCGCTGGATCGCGCCGCTGGCGCCGTCATATTCCAGCACCTCGCGGTTGGCGGCGTCGGTGACGAACACCGTGGTCGTGCCGTTCACCGTCTTGGTCTTGCGGCGTCCCTGCGCGTCGAAGGTGTAGCTTGCGGTATTGCCGGCGCCGCTGGCCGAGATCAGCCGGTTCTCGGCATCGTAGCCGAAGGTGAAGGTGCCGTCGGAGGTGAGGTTGCCGTTGCCGTCATAGCTCGGCGCCACCGCGCCGACCGCCGTATATTGATTGAGCGCGTTAGCAGTGTAGTTCACCGTGCTCGGCGTCGCCGCGGGATAGTTGATCCAGGTGTTATCGGTGACGGTCTGGCCCGTCCGCTGGTTCACCCTGTTGTAGCTGTGCGCGAAGCTGACGCTGCCCGCGGTCGGCGCCGCTGCCGTCGGTGCCGGGCTCCAGGTCACGGCCGTCGGCCGGTTCATCGCGTCATAGCCGACGCTCGTGGCATACTGAACCGATGTCCCGGATGGCGGCACCGCGGCGGCAATCGCCGCGCTGGTGTCGCTGATGCCGGTCAGGCGTCCGGCGAGGTCATAAGAATAGCTCACCACCGGGGCCGGGGAGGGCGGGGTCTTGGTCTTCAGCCGGTTCAGCGTATCGTAGGCGAAAGAGATTGTCTGGTTGGCGCGGGTCTTGCGCGTCAGGACGTTGTTATCGGCGTCGTAGGTCAGTATTTCCGTGCTGCCTTTATCTGGACTCACAGTGACTGTCGGCGGGTGTCCGTGACAGAGTATCCTTTGGCACTCAAAGCCGCTGCAAGGGCGTCAGAGCCCGCTGTCTTGGCGAAGAAAACCTCGGCGTCGGAGACACCCACTAAGGTGAGAAATCGCACTGCACCGGACGGGAGGCTGAAGCCAGGCCAAATCTCTCCAACGAAGGAGATCAGGATATTGCGAAGCACGCATGCCGGATCACCGTTAATCGGTGCGCGCAAAGGAATCCGATCTCCATCAGCCAGTGGCGGCTTACCGGGATAACGCCCTGCACGTAACAGAAGATCAAAAGCGAGGAGGTTCAGCACCTCTCGAATAGCCCATTCGCCTTGTTCCGTGGTGGCGAGAAGGAACTCTACACCTGTGCCTGAAGGCCCATTTGGGGTGAAAACGCCCGGCGCCTCGTCCCAAGGGTTGGAGTGACCCGAGGTGACGTAGATCCAGAACGGCCGCTTGCTCGTAGGCGCGAACTCGAAAAAGCCGAGGAACAGCCATCGCGGATCCACGTCTGTCTGCCCGAACCGGTCCTGAAATAAGGCTTGTGTCAAGGTGAAGATGCCCCGGCTCGTACCACCGAACAGCGACGGGTACACTTGCTCCTCGCGAATACGCCAGACCTCCTCAAGGTTCATCTTTCCATCCCAATTAGAGTTTCCGACAGGTAGCTAGGCCTCGTGTGGCAGAACGTACAGAAAAAGCCGTCTTTGCGAGAAGAACGTTTCTGATTGCAGCAACGATCGCTCAGACAGGGCGAAGTCCGAAAGCGGAGCACTTGGGACGCGTGGCCCAATCGCATCGGTGATGAATGGCGACGGTACTTCGGGCGTCCGAGCCGTTCCAGGTCCCACCCTATCCAGTTTGATGAGTGAAGGTCGGCACACAATCAGCCTGTTCGGGGCAATTTCTACCGGAACGGCGACACTCTATTCCTCAAGCCATTATAGCGCGACGTTGGCGCAGTAGTCGTATTCTTCTTCGGTTTCCAATGTGGCGGGTTGTCTTGAAATGAATGTCGACCGGGGAAGAGGCCGTGCCGTACGGCATCCCGCACGCCACGGCATCGATTTGGCCGTCACCCCTCGTATCGCTCATAACGTCGCCATCACCTGTTCTTGTTCACCGGCTTCCTCTTCTCGATGAATGCCGCCATGCCCTCGGCGCGGTCTTCCAGCGCGAACGTCGAGTGGAACAGATTGCGCTCGACATTCATGCCTTCGGAGAGCGGCGTCTCGAAGGCGCGGTTGATGGCTTCCTTGGCCATCGCAGCCGCGGGGCGGGACATCGCGGCGATCTTTTCGGCGGCCGACAGCGCTTCCTCCATCAATTTGTCCGCCGGCACGATGCGGCTGACGAGGCCGGAACGCTCGGCTTCCGCCGCATCCATCATGCGCCCGGTGAGGCAGAGATCCATCGCCTTGGACTTGCCGATCGCGCGCGTCAGGCGCTGGGTGCCGCCGATGCCGGGGATGGTGCCGAGCGTAATTTCGGGCTGACCGAATTTGGCGGTGTCGGATGCGATGATGATGTCGCACATCATCGCGAGCTCGCAGCCGCCGCCGAGCGCATAGCCGCTGACGGCCGCGATCGTCGGCTTGCGGCAGGTGGCGACGCGGTCGCCGCCGATCGCGGTGAAGTCGCTGGAGAACATGTCGATGAAGCCTTTCGGCTGCATCTCCTTGATGTCGGCGCCGGCGGCGAACGCCTTTTCGCTGCCGGTCAGCAGGATGCAGCCGATCGCCTCGTCGGCCTCGAGGTCGTCGACGGCGGCCGCGATCTCGCGAAACACGCCGAACGACAGCGCATTGAGCATTTTTGGCCGGTTCAGCGTGATGATGCCGACCGCGCCCTTGCTCTCGACGATGATGTGTTCGAACGTTGCCATGATCCACCCCGGATAACCGATTTGCGGGCAATGTGCCCGCTGCCGGGGTGGGCTTCAAGTGGGGCGGGGGACGGGCCGCCGGACGCGGCGGTGCCGCGCCCGGTGCACGCGGCCAGCTAGGCCATGAACATGCGCGCGGCGGACGCCACCGTCAGCAGCGCGCCGACGGCGATGAAGATCTTTCCGATCAGCGAGGTCTTGTCCAGCGTGGAGCTGTCGTTGCCGGCCTGCGCGACGGTCTCCGATGTCGCTCTGGAGGTCGAGGCCAGGACAACCCCCTGCGTGGCGCTTGTCGCTGACGCGGGGGTCTCATGCAGGGCACGGTCGAGATCGTTGAGCTGGTCGGGGGCCGCCGCGCCGGTCTCGGCCGGGGCCTGTGCGTCGGCCGGCCTGTCGGCCGTCGTCTGCAGCACCGTGTTGGCCTTATCGGACATGGCCGCGGACATCGCCTTGGCGCTGTCTTTGGTGCCATCGGGCGGCGGTGCGTCGGCCGCCGTCATCTGGGCATTGGCATTGGCGAGCCAGTCGGGGAGTGCGGGCGGGGTTCTGCCGCTTGCGTCGGCGACCCGCGTTTCCTCGGCCTTCCCGTTCTCATCGGACTTCGCCGCCGCGCCCGCGGATTTGCGGTGGGCATGGCGCTCTTTCAGGTAATGCGAGCCTTCTCCGACGGATGTGCCAGAACTCGCGCTCTCCGATTTCGAGACGGTCGCGCTATCGGCCCCCGCAGCGGTCGCAGGCGCAGGTCCTGCCAGACTTACCAGGATCCCTGCCGCAAAAAGCATGGCCGATCGCGCGCTGGCTTTGATCGTCATGTGAAGTCTCCCCATTGGCCGCCGCCCAGTGCCGAAATGAGACCCTGCCGATGTCCACAGCGCGGCAGAAAGAGGGAATCTTCGGGCGAGACCGGGCAAAAGCTGGGCAATTATGTTGCAGCGGACATAGCCGGCGGGGATGTGGGCCCGCCACCGGTTTCCCGGAAGTGGGCTGCGGCGGATGCGAGGCTGCGCAATCGATGTTAAGAGCCTGCCGTCCGCGTGCTTCCGCGATTCATGATCACGACTTTGTGATCTGAGCGCGGTGGCGTAACAAATTGAAAGATAGACCGAATTGCAAGGGTAGGAGCGCTGGTGCGCGAGCGGGATGACGAATGGACCGGCCTGATGCGGTCGGCCATCGCAGGCGACAGTACGGCGTATCATCGCCTGCTCAAGGCCGTCACGCCGGTGCTCCGGGCCGCGGCGCGCCGCGGTCTGGCGCGGGCAGGGCAACCGGTCGATCAAGCCGAGGACATCGTGCAGGATATTTTGTTGGCGGTTCATCTGAAGCGGCACACCTGGGATGTCAGCGCCCCGTTTGCCCCATGGCTGTTTGCCATCGCCCGCAACAAGCTGATCGACGCATTGCGCCGTCGCGGCCGGCGCATTTTCGTCGATATCGACGACTTCGCCGAAATGCTGCCGGGCGAGGCCCCGGCCGAGACCGCCTCGGCGAACGAGGTCGCCGCCCAGCTCAAGACGCTGCCGGCGCGGCAGCGCGAGGTGCTGCAGTCGATCGCGGTCGATGCCGCCTCGATCAAGGATACGGCGGCGAAATTTTCGATGAGTGAGGGCGCGGTGCGGGTCGCCTTGCACCGGGGGTTGGCCAGCCTGACGGCGAAGCTACGGGAACACTGAAATGGACACCGATCAGCTCATTCGAACGCTGGCAGCCGATAACGCCCACCCCGCGCGCCCCGTCGGCTTCGCGCTGATGCTGGCGCTGCTCGCCGCTGCGCCGGTCTCGCTGTTGATGTTCTTCACCGAACTCGGCATCCGGCCCGACGTGATGGCGGCGATGCACAACCCCTTCTTCAACCTGAAATTCGCGGTGACGCTGGCGCTGGCGATCGCGGCGATTGCCGTCAGCCTGCATCTGTCGCGGCCTGAGGCCTCGCTGCGCGGATTTGGCTGGCTGCTGCTCGCCCCGGTCGGGATCTTGGCCGCCGCGATCGGCGGCGAGATGATGATGCCGCAGCGGATGCCGATGATGACCCGCATGGTCGGCAGGAATTCGTCGACCTGCCTGGTGGCGATCCCGCTGCTGTCGCTGCCGCTTCTGGCAGGCAGCCTGATCGGGCTGCGCCATGGGGCGCCGTCGCGGCCTGCGGTCGCCGGCGCGCTTGCCGGCCTGTTGTCGGCGGGGCTGGCGGCGACGCTCTACGCCTCGCACTGCACGGACGATTCACCGCTGTTCGTGGCCGCCTGGTACACGATCGCAATCGCGCTGGTGACCGCGATCGGCGCGCTCGCCGGCGCGAAATGGCTCAGGTACTAGGAACCAGCGTGCCGGGCGCATTCTGCTGCATGCGGTGGAAGCGCAGCACCTGCTGGGCCGTCGAGGGCCGCAACCGCTCATAGGTGTCCTTGCAGGCGGTCAGGTCGCTCGGCTCCGCGCCGGACAGCTTGTCGCGCATCTTGATGATGGTTCGGACCGTCGGCCACGACAGCCCTGCGACCTTCGCCAGGATCATCACGCCTTCGGCCCGGCTTTCGAGCATCATGTTCTCGGCGATCGCGACCGGCAGATTGGCGAGCGCCGCGATCGAGGCGTTGGCCTCGTCGAATTTCCCGGCCTCGGCAAACGATGCCACCTGGGATTCGTCGAGCCGGCCATCCTCGTGCAGCGACTTGACCAGCGCATGCGCGATCTCGGTGTTCTGGGTGATCGTCGAGGTCGCCGAGCGCGCGCGTCGCGTCGCTTCCTTGACCACGGTCGGCACCTCGGCCGCCTGGCGCGGGTTGGCGGCTTCCAGCCGCTGCCGCACCGTGTCGGAGGCCTTGGCGAGCAGTTTCAGATAGAGATGCCGCGGCACCGACGGCCGCATGCCGACGGAGGCGGCGAGATCGTCGTTGCCCCCGGCGCGGTCGATCAGGCGCGTAAAGCCGCGCTCGGTGAATTCCGCGCCGGGATTGTTCACGGTCGACTGGACCACCTCGTCGTTGCCGCGCTGGACCAGCACGTCGGTGACCGCGCCGCTCAGGGTCCTGCGGGTCGAAATCGCCATCAAATGCGCCTGGCTCTTGCTGCGCGCATTCTCGATCAGCGTCTTGTCGTCGAGCCGCATCGACTGCGACAGCACCGGACCCGCCACCTCGATGACGTCGTCGAAGGCAAGCGCGCGGATGGTGAGCGGCGGCGCGGTATCGATCGGCGCCAGGCGGTTGGCCAGCAGCATTTTGGCCGACGTTTCGATGTGATCGATCAGGCACTGGAACACGTCGTCGAACAGCCCGACCTGCTCGTCCGAATAATCGACCGCGCCGTTGATGAAGAGATCGGTGACGCGCCGCAGGGTCTCCACGCGGCGTGCGACGGTGCCGTGCGTGAGCGTGGACTGCAGCTCATCGAGCAGACTTCCGGGAGAGGGGGTAGTCGCGGCGTTCGAAATCATGACTCTGTCCTGGAGCAAAGCCGGCAACGAATTCTTCGCCGCCGGGGCTGAAAATATGTCGGATCAGGCGCTGGTAATGCGGTTGCGTCCCTGTGCCTTGGCTGCATAAAGCGCGCTGTCGGCGCGCGCGAGAAATGTGTCTGACGTCTCGCTCGGATAGAGCGTTGCGACGCCGGCGGAAATGGTCACCTTCATGCCGGGCGAAAATGCGCTCCAGTCGAGATCGGCAATGATGGTGCGCAGGCGGTCCAGCGCCCGGGCCGCGCGTGCGGTGTCCATATCGGGAAGCACCAGCAAAAATTCCTCGCCGCCATAGCGGCCGAAACGGTCGACGCTGCGGATATTGGCGAAGGTCGTGATTGAAAACGTGCGCAGCACCTCGTCGCCGGTCGGATGGCCGTAGGCGTCGTTGATGCGCTTGAACCAGTCGAGGTCGATCAGCGCGATGGAGCAGGGCGAACCGTTGCGCCGGCACCGCGCGATCTCCTCCTCCAGCATCCGCATGATGCTGCGGCGGTTGGATGCTCCGGTCAGTTCGTCGAGTTCGGCAAGCTCCTCGATCCGCTTGTACGCCGCCTTCAGTTCGAAGCTGCGGTCGTAGAGCATCTTGCGCATGGTCGAGCCATACAGCCCGACGAAGGCGCATTGGCCGATCGTCAGCACGAAGGAAAGCATGGCCGCGAGGCGTTCGGTCTGGCTGGTGATCGGCAGGCCGATCGGGGTGCTGCTGAACAGGAAGATCGGCGCCAGGCCGATCATGGTGAGCGTCCAGGAGGTGATGGCCTGCCGGGACGTCATTCGCAGCGCGCCGAAGCCGAAGATCAGGAATACGACGCTGAGAAAGACAAAGCCGATCTGCGGGGCCGCCAGCAGAAAACCGAGCTGGAGCGCGACATGGCCGGCGACCTGGAAGATCGTGAGATAGTGGTCCTCGAAGCGGTCGTTGAAATGGGCTTCCGACAGCAAGATGAAGACCGAAACCAGGCCGATGCCGGAAAGGAAATAGGCCGACGGAATGATCAGCGGGATGGTGCCCGCGTAGCAATAGACCAGCAGGACCGACGTCAGGAGGGCGTAGCTGACGAGCTGGACGCCCAGCATGTGGCGGCGCTGGCCGACCCGGCGCTTCAATACTTCCGGCGGCTTGCGAGCGGTGACGTGCGCGGCCGCAGTGTGGGAGCCTTGCCCCTGAAGCAATGAAGCCGCGCTGCTCATGTCCCGTCGCTGTTGGAGTATGTCGGACGAAACTTTAGGGAATAAAGCCTTTAGGTTTGGTATCTTTTGGCGTCGAATCGGGTCCGTTAAAACCCTGCCATTGCACTGTTTTCACAATGGAAATCTGCCGGATTCCGATAGTGTGGAACCCGCCTTTGCGGCGAATTCATACGTCACGCAGATGCTGCCCTGCCGGCGAAGCCTTGCTAAGGTTGCGGGGTGCACGTCTTTAGGAAAGTGTTTCTGTATTATGGTACCAATTTCGGGGCTCAGTTCGTTTCTGCCGGGTGGATGGCCCGGCCATATCCGTCTGTGGGGTAGGTCACACATGCAGTTACGGCATTGCCGTAATGTGAAGAATCTCACTCATCACATCGAACCGCCGGCCACCCCCGTCAGACCAACCTTGCGAGACGGCCATTGAGCGCGGCACAGGCGGCTTCAGACGACGTTCTGATCGCTCGGATCGCTCAAGGCGACCGGCTCGCCATGCAGGTGCTTTACGGAAGGCACCATGTCAGGGTGTTCCGTTTCGGGCTTCGGCTCGTAAGGGATGAACAAGTCGCGGAGGACCTCATCAGCGAGGTTTTTCTCGATGTGTGGCGTCAGGCCGGCAAGTTCGAAGGCCGTTCCGCCGTTACCACCTGGCTCCTGGCGATTACACGGTTCAAGGCCCTTTCGGCACTAAGGCGCCGCAAGGACGTTGGACTGGACGACGAGACCGCGAACGCGATCGAGGATACGTCCGACGATCCGGAAGTGGTGGTGCAGAAGAAGGATACGGGTGAAGCGTTGCGCAAGTGCCTGACGGCGCTTTCGCCAGAGCACCGGGAGATCGTCGATCTCGTCTACTACCACGAGAAGTCCGTGGAAGAGGTGGCCGAAATCGTCGGAATTCCGGAGAACACCGTCAAGACGCGCCTGTTTTATGCGCGCAAGAAATTGGCCGAGTTGCTCAAGGCAGCAGGCATAGAGCGAGGTTGGCCATGATGGCAGCGAGCAGAAAAATGCTGGATCAAGAGCCCAGCGAGATCGAGATGCTGTTGCCCTTCCACGCGGCCGGCACCCTGAACGCGCGGGATGCGCGCCGCGTCGAGGAAGCGCTCGCCAGCGATCCGGATCTCGCCCGGCAATATGCGGTCATCCGCGAAGAATATGCCGAGACGATCAGCCTCAACGAGAGCCTGGGCGCGCCGTCCGCGCGCGCGATGCAGAAGCTGTTTGCCGCCATCGACGGCGAGCCCGAGCGCAAGCCGTCGGTCTCGGTGAATTTCTCCGCCCGCGTGTCCGAGTTCTTTGCCCGCCTGTCGCCGCGCACGCTGGCCTGGTCGGCGAGCCTCGGCGCCGTGGCGCTGTTGCTGCAGGCCGGCGTGATCGGCACTGTGCTGATGAAGAACCAGACCGGTTCGTTCCAGACCGCGTCGCTGAGCATGAACGAGCCGTCGTCCGGCCCGATCACGCGCGATCTCGGCAGCAGCGTCGCGCCGGCGCGCGCGCTGGTGCGGTTTGCGCCCGAGGCCCGTATCGCCGACATCACGGCGCTGCTCGACAATTACCAGGCCTCGATCATCGACGGCGCCAAGGGCGGCATGTTCCGCCTGCAGTTCGGCAAGGCGATGAGCAAGGACGAGGCCGCAGGCCTGATCGGCAGGCTGCAGCGCGAGAAGATCGTCAGCCTGGCGGTAGCGACGCCGTAACGGCGCTCGCGCGGGCCGGGCAAGCCGAGGTCGCATGGTTCATGATCGCAAGAGTTGGCGGCTGGGGACCCTGCGCGCAGCGGGGGTGTTGTCGGCCGCGCTGTTGCCGCTGGTCGCCCTCGGCGCCTCGGTGGTGCATGCGCAAAGCATCATGCGCACCCCTAATCTGAACGTTGGCGCCCGGGTCCCTACCGTCAATCCGACGGTAACGCCGCGCATCAATCCTGCTATTGCGGCGCGGCCGAATGTGAGCGCCGATCGCGTGGCGCGGACGCCGCCGACCCGGATCGGCACCATGAGTTCGACCCTGCGCGTGCGCCCCGGGGCCGGCGTGCTGTCGACGCAGCCTTATGCGCGGTTTTCGCCCAACCTCTATCCGGCCTGCCAGTCGGCGTTTCGCGGTCCCGACGGCGAATGCTTCGACCGTCCGGTGGTGTCGGCCGGCGGCGACGGCGGCAACGCGGCGAAGAAGGGCAAGGGCGGCTCGGGCAAGAACAACGTAACGGCCGCGGTCAATCTGCGCGCGATCAAGAACGAGCTCGTTGCCGAGATCGACGGCGCGCTGTCCAATGCCGAGGCCGACGAACTGGCGCGGCGTCACGGCCTGGAGCGCATTGCCTCGCAGAGTTTTCGGCTGCTCGGCGGCACCATCGGCCTGTTCCGCATCGTCGATAACCGGCCGGTGGACACGGTGCGCCGCGAACTCGCGGCCGATGGCAGCGTGCGTTCGGTGCAGCTCAATTTCCGTCACTTCCTGCAGGACCAGAAGAAGACCCTGGTCGAGGGCGACGCCGCGCAATACGCGGTCGCCCAGCTCCGGCTGCCGCAGGCGCACACGGTCGCGCGCGGCATGAACGTCACCATTGCGGTGATCGATTCCGGCGTCGATGCAAGGCACCCCGAACTCGCCAATTCGGTCGCCGACAGTTTCGATGCGCTCGGCAGCAAGGAAGGCCCGCATACCCACGGCACCGGCATTGCGGGCGCGATCGTTGCCCATGCCAAGCTGATGGGCAGCGCGCCGGAGGCGCGGCTGATCGCGATCCGCGCCTTCGGATCGGGTGCGAAGGGGGCGGAGAGCACCTCCTATGTGATCCTCAGGGGATTGGACTATGCGGCCGAGCACGGCGCGCAGATCATCAATATGAGCTTTGCCGGCCCGAAGGATCCGCTGATCGAGCGCGGGATCGCCGCAACGGCGGCGCGCGGCATCCTGATGGTGGCCGCCGCCGGCAATGCCGGCGCGAAGTCGCCGCCGCTCTATCCCGCCGCCAATCCGAACGTCGTCGCGGTGAGCGGCACCGACGCCCAGGAAAAACTGTTCACGGCCTCGAACCGCGGCAACCACATCGCGATCGCAGCGCCCGGCGCCGACATCTTCCTGCCGGCGCCGGATGAAAAATATCAGATCACGTCGGGCACCTCGTTCTCCGCCGCCTATGTCAGCGGCGTCGCCGCGCTGATCATGGAGCGCAATCCTGCATTGAAGCCCGCCGACGTTCGCGCCATTCTGACGAATACCGCGCGCGATCTCGGTGCTCCCGGCCGCGACGAGCAGTTCGGGGCGGGCGAGGCCGATGCCTTCGCGGCGGTCACCGCGGCCGCCGCCGCACCGGCGGTTCCGCTTGCCTCCGTTTCCGGCAAGCCGGCGGCGGACAAGGCGCCGGCGCTTGATCCGGCTGCAGATAACGCTTCCGTGAGCCGGGCGCTGAATGACGCCCCGCCGTCGATGGCCGCGGACAAATCGGCCGCAAACGCCGGCAAATAGCGCGGTTCCGCCGTCTTTTCCGGCAATCGCTCCCGAACAAAGGGTTAAAAAAATCGCCGGGCGTTTTGAACGTGCCGGGAGGGTGCTGCGACTTATGAACGTGGGAGCGGTAATCCCTCCCCAGTGGCTATATTCGGCGCGAGCGCCCATCCACCCCAAGCGCCCATATGGCTTTGACCCGTCCGGTTGTCCCCCCGGACGGGTCTTTCATTTTCGGCGGATGTTTCCGAACAAGTTGCACTGCATGCGGTGCCGCGGGCTGGCCGAGACCGGCCGGTCACCGGGGGGCACACGATCACGGAACGCTCGCCGGCGAACGCATTCGCAACGAGGTGCCCGCGACAGCTCGGGTGCCCGGCATCGACGACCTGACGATCAAGAAGCCGCCGGCCGGGTGGACAATGCAACGCGCGATGGAAGCCGCTCGAGTTCGAAGGGCTCCGGCGCCATGAGACCGGATGCATGGTGAAGGGTGGCGGCCCGCTGTTTCGAACGGCGTACGTGTCCATTGCTCCGACGAACGCGGTGCTGCGCGGAGCGCTGCGCCACACGTTTTTCGTTTGCTTGCGAGTTACACAATTTTCCCGTGTGCTGTTTCGCGCGAAATCATCGAGGCGTTTCGCAACGTGGTCGTGCTGATGCGCCGCTTGTCCGTTGATCGAGCGAATAACTCCGTATTTGTGCGGGTATCTTCGATCGTTGCGCACTTCCGTAGCTTCACGCTCTGGACAATGAAAAAGTTTTCCACAGAATATCCCTGTCACCTACAAACTGATTCGTCTCTGGTTGCGTCTGCGTCCGTCTCTCTCTTACGGGCTAATTTATGGCACATCCTGCAGACGTGGCGCGTGGCCGCAACATCGTTGCGCGCTGGTGCAACCTTGCCGAGCAACGGCTGGAATATCTCACTGAACTATTCGAGACCGGGCGCTGGCGCCGCTTTCACACCGAACGCGAATTCCTCGAAAACATCCAGGAAGCCAAGGCCGCCGTCGCAACGTGGCACGACCTCCTGAACCGCGAAGCCGCGCTCGACAACACGACGATCGATCTGGCCTGGCTCGGTCGCCGCCGTACCTCGCCATTGCCGCTGACGCCGCTGCCGCGCGATGAGGGATATCGCCGGCCGATCGTGCAGCTTCAGGCGCAGGCGGCGCCGGCGACTGTCCCGCCGCGCGATACGTCTGCTGAATTTCTGGTCGCGCTGGAAAGCCGGATGGCCGTCGCGGACGAGGCGCCTGCCGTGCCCGACGTGCTCGCGCTCGACGAGATGGAGGTCCCGGCGCTCGATCTCGACGCCATGAAGGATCGCTACCCGCTGCTGCGCAACGCGCTGTAGGCGGGGCGAACTAGCGCCTTACCGCGTTGCCGCCGACCATCACCTGCGCATAGCGCTGCGCGCCTTCGGCCGACAGGTCGGTCGTGATAGCGCGGGCGTGGTCGAGCCCGACCACGGCGCCGCGCGGGGTTTCCGAAATCATGTTGTTGTTGACGAGGGCCGTTCCGGCGCCCGGCAGCACCGATACGCCGACGCCGACAAAGGCGTTGCGGATCACGTTTCCGGTGATGGCGACGTCGCGGAGATATTTGCCCCAGCCGGCGATGATGCCGAACGAGGGGGCATTTTCGATCACGTTGCCCGTGACCGTCGTATCCGCCTCGACATAGATGCCGATGCCGGCGTCGTCGTCGGGCGCAGTGCCGATCGGCCGCTTCGGCAAGAGGTTGCGGATGATGTTGCCCTGGACCACCGCGATGCGGCCGCCCTCGTTGAAATTGCAGACGGAGACGCCGAGCGCGGCGCCATCCACCGTGTTGTTGGCGATCACGGCGCCCTCGAACGAGAATTCCGAGTAGAGCGCGACCTCGCGGACATTGCTGACGCTGTTGCCCGTGATCTGGATGTTGGAGGCCGAATTGCCGCGCACCGCCGAGTAGTCGCAATTCCTGATGCGGTTGCCGCGCACGATCACATTGCCGGCGCGGAAGGCGTTGATGGCGTTGCCATACTGCCCGGAGCCGCCGGGACCGGCCTTGATGTCCTCGATGCGGTTGTCGGCGACCAGCGTGCCGTCGTCGCCGATCGCGGTGCGCAGGATCTCGATGCCGTTGTCGTTGGTATCGACGATGGTGTTGCGCGAGACGATCAGGCCCTTCGCGTCGAACGACACGACCGCGGTCGTTTTGATTTTGGTGAAGATGTTGCCCGAGATATCGCCGGAGACCTGCTCGAGCCAGATGCCGTTGCCACCGCTGCCGGTGATTTCGCAATCGGTGATGCGCACGTCGCGGCCGGCGAGGCAATGCACGAGACCGCGCCGTTCCGGCAGGGGGATGCTGCCGCCGTCGAGCGTCAGGCCGGTCAGGCCGACGCTGCCGGCGCCTTCGCTCAACAATATGGAGGCGCCGCCGGTGAACACGAGCTTGGTCGCGCCGCGTACGCCGATCAGCTGCGTGCCGTTCGAAAGGCGCAGCATGCCGGTGCGATAGACGCCCGGCGGCAATGCCAGCGGCATCTGCGCGCGCGCCGCCTCGTCGATGGCGCGCTGCAGTTTTGCGGTCTGGTCGTCGGGGCTGCCGGGGCGCACGCCGAACTGGGTGACGTCACGCCCGAGCATGGAGGTGAGCGGCGCCGCGCGTGCGGCCTCCGGCGACATCGCGAGCGCGCCGGCCACACCGGCGGCGGAGGCTCCAATGAGATGGCGGCGGTTCATGTCCATGGTGAATGGCCCTCGCGCTCCTGTGGGGTCGCGGCATCTGTGTTTCCCTAGGTATCGCGGAAATGCGGCTCCGCTTGGTGAAGATGCGGGCGGGAAGCGGCGATTGTTGGGGGTAGGGTTAATGTTGGGTGCGCTGTGATCCGTAGGGTGGGCAAAGCGCAGCGTGCCCACCATTTTCATTTTCAAAGACGTGTGGTGGGCACGCTTCGCTTTGCCCACCCTACAAGATTACGCACCCCTTCTCGCCAGCCGCACCATCTCCAGCAGCATTGCCTCGCCGGCGTCGACCAGTTCCTCCAGCGTGATGCGCGGAAACCCCTTGCGCCTGACGGCGCCTGCGCGCGCCAGCGGCGGGATATGGACGAAGGCGGCGAGGCGAGGGCCGCTGTCGGCATCCACCGCCTCGATCGCGCGCCAGCTCAGATAGTTGCAGAGATAGCTCCCCGCATCGCGCGAGGCGCGGGCGTCGATCCCGGTGCCTTTGGCGGCTCGCAGCAATTTGGCGGTGTGTGGCCCGAACCTCTGCGCATCGGCGCCCTCGGCGATCGATCCCTTGCGTGCGCGCGTCTGCGCGGCGTCGGGCCACAGCATGGTGACGGCGTTGCGGGCGCGGGTTTCGATCCTCAAGTAGGGCGTCCGCGAGGCGAGGCCGAACATCAAGAGCGCATGCGGCCTGTGCTGCTGAAGCGCCAGCGGCAATTGCCGGTCGACTGCGCTATAGGTCACGGGAAAGATGTGGCTGGATAGTTCGACATCGTCAAAGGCGGGGCGGCGCAGCCGCACCAGGCGCGCCACCAGCGGCTGCGTCGGATTGTAGGGCGCGCCGGGAAACGGGCCGAAGCCGGTGACGAGGATGCGCAGCTTGTCGCTCACCGCAGCCACTCCGCGATCTGTTCGGCGGCGAGTGCCGGCGTGATGCGGCCCTCGGCGACCTCGCCCTCGGTCTTCTTCACCTTGGCGCGGATCGTAGCATCGGATCGCAGCCGTGCCATCATGCGCTGCTCCAGCATCGACCACATCCATTTCACCTGCTGCTCGCGCCGCCGCCCGGCGAATTCGCCCGAGGCGTTCATGGCGGTGCGGTGATCGACGACCTTCTGCCACAGCGCCTCCAGGCCGGCGCCCGTCAGCGCCGAATAGGTCTCGACCGGCGGATGCCAGTGCTGCGAGCGCGGGCTGAGGATATGTAGCGCGGAACGATATTCGGCCGCCGCCATGTTGGCGCGCTTGATGTTGTCGCCGTCGGCCTTGTTGATCGCGATCATGTCGGCGAGCTCGACCAGGCCCTTCTTGATGCCCTGCAACTCGTCGCCGGCGCCGGGCAGCATCAGGGCGAGGAAGAAATCGGTCATGTCGCAGACCGCGGTCTCCGACTGGCCGATGCCGACGGTTTCCACCAGCACCACGTCGAAGCCGGCGGCCTCGCAGAGCAGCATCGCCTCGCGGGTTTTCGCGGCGACGCCGCCGAGCGTGCCTGACGAGGGCGAGGGCCGGATGAAGGCGGCGTCAGAATTCGCCAGCCGCGCCATCCGCGTCTTGTCGCCGAGGATCGAGCCGCCGGTGCGCGCCGAGGAGGGGTCCACCGCCAGCACCGCGACCTTGTGGCCGCGCTCGATCAGGAACATGCCGAGCGCATCGATGGTGGTGGATTTGCCGACCCCGGGGGAGCCGGTGATGCCGACGCGGAACGCCTTGCCGGTGTCAGGCAGCAGCGCCTGCACCAGGTCGCGGGCAGCGGCCTGGTGGTCGCCGCGCCGGCTTTCGATCAGGGTGATCGCGCGCGCCAGCGCCGCGCGCTGGCCGGCGCGGAGGTCCTTGGCGAGCTTCTTGATATCGAGGGAGGCAGTCTTCGGCAGGGTCATGCCGGTGGTTTACAACGGCCGTGCCGTGCAGGCGAGGGGGCCTGCACGGGTTCATTCACCGGGGCGAGGTGGCGGGGATAGGGGTGCGCTTGAGCTTCCGCCACACCCAGACCAGCACCGGCCAGATCAGCGCGCCGATCGCCATGGCGGCGAGGATGGCGGCGATCGGCCGCTCGAAGAACGGCAGCACGCTGCCGTCGGACTTGATCAGGGAGGTGACGAAGGCCTGCTCGATCATGGTGCCCATCACGATGCCGAGCACCATGGCGGCGACCGGATAGCCGTTCTCCTCCATGACATAGCCGATGACCCCGAAGGTCGCGACCGTGACGACGCCGAACATGTTGTTGCCAATGGCAAACGAGCCGACCGCGCAGCACAGCATGATCACCGGCATGACACTGGAACGCGGCGCGCGCAGCACGTAGCTCGCCAGGCGGATCATGACGATGCCGAACGGGATCATGATGATGTTGGCGATGATGAACATCAGATAGATCGCGTACATGCTCGACGCTTTTTCGGTGAACAGCGTCGGCCCCGGATTGAGGCCCTTCATGTAGAGCACGCCGATCGCGATCGCCGCGATGGTGTCGCCGGGAATGCCGAACAGCAGCGAGGGTACCCAGCCCGAGGCGATGCTGGCATTGTTGCTGGCGCCGGCTTCGACCAGGCCCTCGACATGGCCTGTGCCGAACTTCTCGGGCTCTTTCGAAAAGCGCTTGGACATCGCGTAGCTGACCCAGGCGGCCATGTCTGCGCCGGCGCCCGGCAGCACGCCGATGATGATGCCGATGATGTTCCCGCGCGTCATCTGCCAGTGATATTTCTTGGTCAGCCGCCACTGGCCCGCCATGATGCTTCCGAACTTGCGCCGCGGGATCGGCGGCGGTTCCGGCGTCAGCATCGCGCGCATCACCTGCGCCACGGCAAACACGCCGACCAGCGCCGGGATCGGCTCGATGCCGCCGAGCAGGTTGGTGACGCCGAAGGTGAAGCGCGGGACGCCGCCGGGGTTTTCGATGCCGATGCAGGAGACCAGCAGGCCGATGAACATGCCAGCGATCGCCTTCACCGGCGAGGAGCGCGCGACCAGCGTGGCGCACATCAGGCCGAGCAACGCCAGCCAGAAATATTCGAAGGTCGAGAACGACAGCGCGATCTCGGCGAGCGGCGGCGCCAGGATCATCAGCGAGAGCGTGCCCGCAATGCCGCCGACCGCGGAGAACCAGACGCCGGCGCCGAGCGCCAGTTCCGCCTCGCCCTTGCGCGTCATGGCATAGGCTTCGTCGGCATAGGCCGCCGACGCAGGCGTGCCGGGAATGCGCAAGAGCGCACCGGGAATGTCACCGGAGAAGATCGCCATCGAGGAGGCCGCGACGATGGTGGCGATCGCGGCGATCGGCGACAGATAGAAGGTGACGGGGACGAGCAGCGCGGTCGCCATGGTGGCGGACAGCCCGGGCAGCGATCCGATGACGAGGCCGTAGACCGAGGCCGCCAGCATCGCGACGATGACTTCCCAGGTGCAGATCAGCGAGAAGGCTTGGGCAAGCGTGTTGAGCATCGGTCACCAGGGCATCGGCAGCAGCCCGGCCGGCAAAGGCACGCGCAGCAATTTCGAAAAAATCAGGTGAATGCCGATCGGCGCCAGCACGGCGAGCGGCAGCGACAGCTTCCAGCGGGCGCCGAGCGCGGTCGAGGTGACGAACACGATCAGCGCCGCCGTGATGATGAAGCCGAGCTGGTCGGCCACCGCCACGTAGAACAAGAGCAGTGCCGGCGGCAGCAGCACGCGCAGGCCGTAGAGCTTGCTGGTCGGTGGCGGCGGCTGGTCGCCCTCGACCGGGATCAGCTCTTCTTCTTCTTCAAAGCTGTGGCCGATCCCGAGCGCGATCGCCAGCCCGCAGAGCGCAAGGCCCGTGCCGATCACCAGCGGAAACACATTGGGCCCGACCGGCTGGCCGGGCACCGGAGGCAACTGCCAGCCGCCATAGGCGGCGGCAGCGCCGAGGCCAACGAGAAACAATCCCGTGACGCGATCGGGAAGACGCATGAACTGGCTCCGCAGCGGACGATGTCAGCCGATCAGGATCAGGCCTTGGAGAGGCCGGCGGCCTTCATCGCCACGCCCATCTGGGCGTCGCCCTTGTCCATGAAGGCGGCGAATTCGGTGGCGTCGCCCCAGACCGTTCCGAAGCCGCGGTTGCCCATGAACTCCTTGAACTCCTTGGACTCGTAAACCTTCTTCAGCGCCGCGGTCAGCTTGGCCGAGACATCCGCCGGCATGCCCTTGGGGCCGGCAATGCCGCGCCAGGCGCCGGTCGAGTAGTCGATGCCCATCGCTTCCTTCAGCGTCGGCACGTCGGGGAAGGCGGGGTTGCGGGCCGAGGCCATCAGCGCGAGGCTGCGCGCCTTGCCGGCCTCGATGATGGCGCGGGCTTCCGGCACCGAGCACGTTGTGAGATCGAGGCCGCCGGCCGCAAGATCCTGCATCGCGGGCGCGGCGCCATTCGAGGGCACCCAGGCCACGTGGTTCGGCGCCAGCCCCATCGCCTGCAGCCAGCCGACCAGCGCCAGATGCCAGATGCCGCCCTGGCCGGTGCCGGACGCCTTCATCTTGCCCGCGGGCGCGGCCTTGATGGCGTCGGCCAGCTCCTTCACGGTCTTGTAGGGCGAGGTCGAACTGACCTGGATGCCGGGCGGGTCTTCGTTCATCAGCGCCAGCGGCGTGTAGCTCCTGGGTGCGAGCTCGGTGAGCCCCTGCCAGTGCATCATCGAGATTTCCACCGTCAGCATGCCGATGGTGTAGCCGTCGGGTGCGGCGGTCGCGATCGCGGAATGGCCGACCACGCCGGAGCCGCCGGTCCGGTTGACGACGTTGAAGGGCTGGCCGAGATCCTTTTCCAAAAGGGCCGCGACAATGCGCGCGGTCGCATCGGTACCGCCGCCGGCGCCCCAGGGTACGATCACGGTCACCGGCCGCGCCGGATAGGCCTGCGCCGACGCCGGCTTGAGGCCAAGACCGGCGACGGCCGCGGCAGCAGCAGATGAAGCCGCAAAGGCGCGGCGCGTGATCTTCTTGGACATTATTGACCCTCCCTGGCGGCATCCGTGAAGCCGGACGCTCTTGTGATGCGACATTCTAGGCGGCTTTGCGTTGGGGTCGCAAGGCATTGGCGCATAATGCGGGATTGCCTCCGATGGGCATCCCGCCACATCCGGAAATCGGGTGGCGGTAACAGGGCTACCGGAAATAGGTATCCATGTGCGGCCCGATCGCCGGGCCGCGACCTGCTGCGGAGAGAGCCATGACGACAGCCTATTACAGCACCGTGCTGAACCATCCCCTGGAAACCGTGTGGGCCTTGATCCGCGATTTCAACAATTACCCGGCCTATATCGATGGGGTCAGCGAGAGCATCATCGAGGACGACAGAGGCGGCGACGAGGTCGGCGCCGTCAGGCGCTTCTGCTATCTCGGCAACTGGGTCCGCCAGCGTCTCGCCGGCCATTCCGACCAGGCCCATTCGCTGACCTATGCCGGCATCGATCCGTTTCCATTTCCGTCCGAGTCGCAGTCCGACGTTCCGGCGCCGACGCGCTACGAGGGGACGATGCACCTGCTGCCGGTCGTCGAGGGCGACCGGACCTTCATCGAATGGTCGGTGAAGCTCGACACCGCGCCACGGGATGAGGATCGCTGGCACGCCCTGTTCCAGTCCTGGATTCCGGACTGGACCCATTCGCTGGAGCGAACGCTGGACCGCAAGGCTGCTTGATGCGCGAAAGCCGTCATTGCGGCCGGTCTTCGTCCTCCTTCGGGCGCGCGCCGCCGAAAATTCTGGCGCCTTCGGGCGTCAGATACGGCTTTAATTTCTCCCACGGCACGAAGGCGATATATTCGCCTTCGGCATAGGAGCCGACCGCGTAAGGCGAATAGTGAAAGGTCAGGCCGGAGCTCTTGCCTTGCTCGGTCGACGGCGCCAGCGACACCGGCCCGATCTTGAGCAGCTTCGGCTCGATCGCCTCGATGGCGCTTTGGTCGGTGCCTTCTGCGCCGCGTTTCTTCTTCTCGGCCTCGAGCGAAGCGATGACGGCCTGCCGCATCGCCTTCATCGTCGGGCCGTTGTCGGCCGTCTCGGTGAAGAACGGACGGATGCTGATGCGTTTTCCCGCGGACTTGTCCCACAGGATCGTATCGGACGAAGAGTTGGGATGCGCGCCGCCGGTATACCCGTAATCGGCCCTGACGATGCTGACGTAGCGGCCGTCGACCACCGAGCGCGTCTCGTACTTCCGTTCAAACGACCACGGATTGCGGAACAGGTCCGGTTCCTGCTTGCGTTCCTTGTCGGCATCGGCGCGGTTCTTCTCCGCCCACTTCTTGCCCTCGCTCAGGCAGTTCGCCGCCAGCGCCGGATCGGCCTTGATGGTCTCGTCGAGAAAAACGCTGGCTGCGACCCATTTGGTCTTGATGGAAAAATCCGGCTTGGGATCGGCGGCAAACGCCAGCGTCGCAACGCATGCGATCGCGCCCGCCAAACACGTTTCTGCTATTCCTGTCCTTCTTACTTCAGGCCGGCCGCAGCCGCTCAATGAGCTTGCGAACGACGTTTTCAAGAGGATCGAGATCATTTTCGTAGATGGACCAAAGAATTTCTATGTCCACCTTATGGTAGACATGGCGAATAAAGTTGCCAAGATCGGCGACCTGCCGCCAGGGAATTTCCGAAAATTCTTCTTTCAGCTCATCGGGAATATGCCGAGAAGCCTCGCTCAATATCTCAAGAAAACGCTCAAACGCAGCCCGTGTTGCTGCGTCTGATATGAGCGAGTTGACGCTCTTTCCTTCAAGTAGTTTTCGTATTTCGGATATGGCGCTCTGCATATCCGTCACGCGCCAATATGCGCGGCTACTCATGGAAGATCTCGACAATATCAGGACGAATGCTCTTCGCCATATCCGGGTCCAAGCTGCGCCTCATGAACATATTGGCAGGAATTCCTAACTTGTCGCTGATGGTGTGCGAAACCCCCACTAAGTCCAAAAGAGAAAATTTTCTGTCTCTTCGAACGTCTACAAGGAGATCGACGTCACTTTCCTTACGATGATCGCCACGTGCTCGTGATCCGAACATGGCTAGGTTCACGACTCCCTGTTCCTGCAAGCTAGTTTTGAGCTGCAAGAGGCCTTTCACGATTTCGTCACGTGTCGGATTGGCTGAATCAGTCATGGTTCATGATAATCCGGTCAGGTGAGAAGGGAATTACTCCGCCGCCTCGCTGCTGTGGCCGAGCCGGGCGTTGAGCTTGCGGATCAGCTCTTCGGCGGCATCTGATATCACGGTGCCCGGCGGGAAGATCGCTTCGGCGCCGGCCGCATAGAGGGCGTCATAGTCCTGCGGCGGCACCACGCCGCCGATGATGATCATGATGTCCTCGCGGCCGTGCTTCTTCAGCGCGGCCTTCAATTCCGGCACCGCGGTGAGATGGGCGGCCGCCAGCGAGGAGACGCCGAGGATATGGACGTCGTTCTCGACCGCCTGCCGCGCCGCCTCGTCGGCGGTGGCGAACAGCGGTCCGATATCGACGTCGAAGCCGACATCGGCGAAGGCCGATGCGATCACCTTCTGGCCGCGGTCGTGGCCGTCCTGGCCGATCTTGGCGACGAGGATGCGGGGGCGGCGGCCCTCGGCCGTCTCGAACGCATCGATCAGTTCCTGCACCTTTTCGACCCGGTTGGACATGGCGGACGCCTCCCGCTTGTAGACGCCGGTGATGGATTTGATCTCGGCGCGGTGACGCCCGAACACCTTTTCCATCGCGTCCGAAATTTCGCCGACGGTTGCCTTGGCGCGCGCCGCATCAATGGCCAGCGCGAGCAGATTGCCATTGCCTTCGCCGGCGCTGCGCGTCAGCGCGGCAAGCGCGGCATCGACTTCCTTCTGGTCACGCTCGGTGCGCAGCCGCTTCAGCTTGTCGATCTGCAAGCGCCGCACGGTGGAGTTCTCCACCTTCAGCACGTCGATGGCGGCCTCATTGACCGGCTTGTACTTGTTGACGCCGATCACCGCCTGCCGCCCGGCGTCGATCCGCGCCTGGGTCTTGGCGGAAGCTTCCTCGATGCGCAGCTTGGGCACGCCGGCCTCGATCGCCTTGGCCATGCCGCCGAGCGCCTCGACCTCCTGGATATGCCCCCAGGCCTTCTCGGCGAGATCGCGGGTCAGCCGCTCGACATAATAGGAGCCGCCCCAGGGATCGATGATGCGGTTGGTGCCGCTTTCCTGCTGCAGGAACAATTGCGTGTTGCGCGCGATGCGGGCCGAGAAATCCGTCGGCAGCGCCAGCGCCTCGTCGAGCGCATTGGTGTGCAGCGATTGCGTATGGCCTTGCGTCGCCGCCATCGCCTCGATGGTGGTGCGCATCACGTTGTTGAAGACATCCTGCGCGGTCAGCGACCAGCCGGAGGTCTGGCAATGCGTGCGCAGCGACAGCGAGCGCGGGTCTTTCGGGTTGAACGGCTTGAGCAGCTTCGCCCACAGCAGCCGCGCCGCGCGCATCTTGGCGACTTCCATGAAGAAGTTCATGCCGATCGCCCAGAAGAATGACAGCCGCGGCGCGAAGCGGTCGACATCGAGCCCGGCGGCAAGGCCGGCGCGCAGATATTCGACGCCGTCGGCCAGCGTATAGGCGAGTTCGAGGTCCTGCGTCGCGCCGGCTTCCTGCATGTGATAGCCGGAAATGGAAATGGAGTTGTACTTCGGCATCTTCTGCGAGGTGTACGCAAAGATGTCGGAGATGATCCGCATCGAGGGCGCGGGCGGATAGATATAGGTGTTGCGCACCATGAACTCTTTCAGAATGTCGTTCTGAATGGTGCCCGACAGTTTTTCCGGCGGCACGCCCTGTTCCCCGGCGGCCGCGACGAACAGCGCGAGGATCGGCAGCACCGCGCCGTTCATGGTCATCGACACGCTCATCTGGTCGAGCGGGATACCCGAGAACAGCGTACGCATGTCGTAGATGGAATCGATCGCCACGCCCGCCATGCCGACGTCGCCGGTAACGCGCGGATGATCGCTGTCGTAACCGCGGTGGGTGGCGAGGTCGAACGCCACCGAAAGGCCCTTCTGCCCGGCGGCGAGGTTGCGTCGGTAGAACGCGTTGGAATCTTCCGCCGTGGAGAAGCCGGCGTATTGCCGGATGGTCCAGGGCTGGTTGACATACATGGTCGGGTAGGGACCGCGCAGATAGGGCGCGACGCCCGGCCACGTCTCGAGGAAGTCGATGCCTTCAAGATCGGCCTCGCTATAGGCCGGCTTGACCGGGATGCCCTCGGGCGTCAGCCACGGCTCGGCGCTGCCGGCGGGGGCAGCGGGCGCGACGGCTTCAAACGCGATATCTGCGAAGTTCGGTATTCGGCTCATGGTACCCATCATAGCACATGTGAAGTCGAGGGCGCGTCATCCCTCAATCATGGTCCGGATGCTGGTGGCTGCTGATCGTCGCCATCTTCTCCGGCCCGTAATTCTGCATCGTGGTCTGGCTCGGCAGGTTGGCGATGCCGACCACCCAGCCGAGTCGGGATTCGGTTCCATATTGCCGCGTCGGCACCACCCGGTCGGGGCGGTCGAACGCGCCGGTCATGATCTCGATCCGGGGGCCGCCGATCAGCCGGTAGGTCAGCGGCGTGCCGCAGGCCGCGCAGAAATCGCGCTCCGCGATGGAGGAGGACTGAAACGTCGCCGGCTTGCCGCGGGTCCAGGTGAAATGCTCGTGCTCGATATCGGCGAGCGAGGCGAAGGGCGCGCCCGACGCCTTCTGGCACATCCGGCAGTGGCAGATGCCGACCTTGGCCGGTGCTTTCGACATCGCAAAGCGGACGGCGCCGCATTGGCAACCGCCGGTCAGGACCATCTTGTTATTTTCCGTCATGCTTGCTCCATCCGCCGCCAGGCTTCCTGCAGCATCGCCAGCGCATCGCCGCCGGCAAAGATGAAATCACCGATGCCGGCCTCGCGCAGCGCCGCCTCATGCTCGCCGGGCCGCCCTGCCAGATAGATATGCTTGGCGCCGGCCGCTTGAAGGGCCTTTGCGGCTGATACAGCGTGTTCCGTGTAGACCTTGTCGGATGAGCACAGGCAGGCGATCGCGGCACCCGACGCCTGGAACGCCGCGGCAAGCGCCGCGGGATCGGAAAAACCTGGCGTGTCGAGCGCCTCGATGCCGCCGGTCTCGAAGAAGCTTTTTGCAAACGTGGCGCGTGCGGTGAAATCGGCTGCTGTGCCGAGATTGGCGAGAAAGATTGTTGGCCGCGCGCCTGATGCCCCAAGCTTCGCATCCGACTTGTCGCGCAGCGCCTCGAACGGCGCGGCGAGCCGCATCGGCGGCAGCGGATCGAACTTGAATTTCGCCTCGCCATAGGGCGGCAGCACGATCGGCGTGGCGTTCAGCACCGCGATATCGTCTTCATGCAGGTTCGGGAATTCGCTGGCGCCGGTCAGCACGTCCCGGCGCTTGGCGATATTGGCCTCGCGTACCGCCCGCGTCGCCGCGACCTTTTTCTGGAGCAGGCTCTGTTCGAGCGCGGCGAAGATGCCGCCGGCCTTCTCAATGTCCTGAAACAGCGACCATGCGGCTTCGCAGAGCTGCCTGGTCAATGTTTCGATGCCGCCCGAGCCGGCCGCGGGATCGCTCACCTTGGCGAGGTTGGATTCCTCCAGCAGCACCAGTTGCGTGTTGCGCGCCACGCGCCGCGCGAACGGATCGGGCAGGCCGAGCGCCAGCGTATGCGGCAGGACGGTGATGGCATTGGCGCCGCCAAGGCCGGCGGAGAAGGTCGCCATCGTCGCGCGCAGCATGTTCACGTTGGCGTCACGCTGCGTCAGCATGCGCCAGGCGGTATCGGCTGCGACGAACAGCGGCTTCGGCGTCAGCCCGCAGGCCTGCTCGACCCGCGCCCACAGCAGCCGCAGCGCCCGGAATTTCGCCAGCGTCAGGAACTGGTCGGCATCCGCACGGAGCCGCGCATAGACCATGCCCTGGGCATCTTCGAGCGCAATGCCGCTGCCTTCGATCGCCCGCAGATAGGCGACGCCGCACGCCAGCACGAAGGCCAGTTCCTGGACTTCCGATCCGCCGGCGTCATGAATCACCCGCCCATCGGCGGCGGCGAGCGGGCCCTTGAAGCCCATCGCGGCGAGGCCCTTGATCGCGCCGGTGACGGCAGGGACGATTTCGTCCCAGCTATAGGGGCTATGTCCCCACACTGCGCCCGACCCGAGCGGGTCGAGGCCGAAACGGATGTCGCAGGCGGCGGGATCGATGCCCTTGCCCTTGATGTATTCGGCGAGGTGAATGGCAGCCATGCGCGACTGCGGGCCGATCTGCAGTTCGATGCCGATCCCGGCGTCGAGATAGATGCCGTCGAGCACCTGCGCGACCGCCTCCGCCGACGGATCGAGCCCGAAGCCATGGGCGCCGTTGGCGCCGGCGAACACCAGTGTCAGCCCGGTCGCGCCGTTCTCCAGATCGTGCAGCGCCTGCGCGTTGGCCGCCTTCGCATCGGGATGATCGATCCGCTGCATGATCTGCCAGGGCACGGCGGCGGCACGGCCGGCAAGCGGCGCGGCGCCCTGGGCGCGGCGGTAGATCGGGTCGATTTTTAGGCCGTCGGACGTCTTGCTGACCAGTTTCTCGAATGGCGCGCCCTTCAGCACCCCATCGACCAGCTTGCGCCAGTCCTCATAGGTCGCCTGCGGAAACTCCGCGGCCAATGTCAGCTCGTCAGTCCTGGTCATCCGGCCCATCAATCCCTGGTCGCCTCTTGATTTGGCCGGAAATTGCCACGCCGCAGCCGCCAAGCCAAACGGTTGTTTTGGGTCTTTCGGCCGTCAATCGAGGTCGGGCAGCCGCTGGATACCCTCGGTTGAAAGGCCGGCCAGCGCGTCGCCGACGCGGCGTCCCGCGATGACACGGTCGGGCGCGATCTCGGCCAGCGGCACCAGCACAAAGGCGCGCTCGAAAACCCTGGGATGCGGCAGCGTCAGTTCCGGCTTGTCGAGCCTGACATCGTCATAGGCGATCAAATCGAGATCGAGCGTGCGCGGACCCCAGCGGGTTTCATGCGCGCGGTCGCGGCCGAACTTCTTCTCGATCTTGTGCAGCGTGAACAGCAGCGCATGCGGATCGAGGCTGGTCTCGATCTCGATGCAGGCGTTGGTGAACGGCGCCTGGTTTTCCTCGCCCCAGGGCGGTGTGGTGTAGTCGGAAGATCGCGCGAGCAGGGCGGCCTGGGTCATGCCGCAGATATTGGCGATGGCCTTGCGGAATGTCGCGCGGACGTCGCCGACATTGCCGCCGAGCGCGATCAGCACGCTGGCCATTTCAGGGCGAAGTGCGCTTGCGCGTCAGCACCACGCCGACATCCTCGAAGATCGCGGCGATCGGCGCATGCGGCTTGTGGACGGTGACCTTGACCGCGTCGATGCGTGCAAACGCCGCGAAGATCGCGTCTGCAACGGCGCCGGCGGCGCGCTCCAGCAGCTTGTAATTGGTGTTCTTGAACGCCGCCGTCGCGGTCGCGACCACGCTGGCATAGGACACGGTGTCGGACAGGTGATCGGTGCGCGAGGCTTCCGACAGATCGGCGGAAAGTTCGAGGTCGATGACAAAACGCTGCCCGACTTCGGTCTCGTGCTCCATCACGCCGTGGCGGGCATGGATGACGATGCCGGTGATGAAGATCGTATCGCTCATCCCTGTTCCCTGATTGCGGCTGCGACGCGCAGCGCCTGTACGGTTTCGGCGACGTCATGCGCCCGGATGATCCGCGCGCCATTCTGCGCCGCCAGCAGATGGGCCGCAATGGAACCGCCGAGGCGCTGATCCGGCTCCGACGGCACGACCGTGCTGATGAAACGCTTGCGTGAGGCGCCGACCAATAACGGCAGTCCGAACGATTGCAATTCGCCGAGCCGCGCCAGCGCGGTCATGCTCTGCTCGGGCGTCTTGCCGAAGCCGATGCCGGGATCGAGCACGATCTTGTCGGATGAAATCTTGGCCTTTGCGGCGATGTCGAGCGAGCGGGCAAAGAAATCCGCGACATCCTGCATGATGTCGATGGCGGGATCGGCGCGCTCGCGATTGTGCATGATGATGACGGGCACGCCGCGCTCGGCAACCAATCCGGCCATGCCCGAATCGCGCTGCAGGCCCCAGACGTCGTTGGCGATGGCTGCGCCCTGATCGAGCGCCCAGGCAACCACGGCGGATTTCATGCTGTCGATCGACACGGGAACGCCCAGCGCGATCACGTCAGCCAGCACCGGCTCCAGGCGCTTCAATTCCTCTTCCGCCGAGACCGGTTCCGATCCATAGGGCCGGGTGGATTCCGCGCCGATATCGATGATGTCGGCGCCCTCGGCGATCATTCGCCGGGCCTGGGCCAGCGCGGGCTCGGGAGCGGCGAACTGCCCACCATCGGAGAATGAATCGGGCGTTACGTTCAGCACGCCCATCACCGCCGGATAGGGCCTGGACAACAGCGCAGGCAGCACCGGTTGGCCGGCAGAACCGGTCGCAGCGGCGGATCTGGTCTTGGCGGCGATCATGCGGTCGCTTTGCGCGGTCCGCGGCGGGGAGTCAAGGCGGGAGGGCGTGCGGCATGCCGCCCGGCCGGTACAGGAGGCGACGTGGCGCGGACTCATAGGCGCGTAGCCGAATTCGGGGCGGCTGCGGCCAGCGTGGGTTTTGACAGCAGCTTGATTGGCTCTTACTTCGCACGCAGCTTTTGCAGCCGCTTCTCGGCGAATTCGTTACCGGGCTTCAGTCTCAAGACGGCCTCGTAGTCGCCGGACGCGCGATCAAGCTCTCCCGCCGCCTCGTATGCGAGTCCTCGATATCTCAAGGCAGTGGTGTAATCGGGGGCGAGCTCAACGGCCTTATCCAGGCTTTCGATCGCGGCCTTCGCATTCTTCAGTTTGAGATGTGCGGCTCCGACTCCCACGCGAAGTCGATAGGTATCATCTTGTGTAAGATGGCCGAGGGCTAGCGCCTTTTCATAATCCTCCAACGCCCTTTGCGGTCGGTCCGAACGATTATAGGCCTCAGCCCGTCCCAGCACGAATACGCCGGACGTCGGATCAAGTCTTATCGCTTCGTCAAACCGGACGATTGCTTCATCGAACCTGCCCTGATCGTTGAGCACCAGCCCCTGGCCGTTTGGGAATTTCCCCTCATTGGGAAACAGCTTGGCGCCCGCAGCATAGTCGGCCAGCGACAGATCGAGGCGACCTCGGTGGTGATAGAAAAAGCCGCGCTCCCGATAAGCGCGGGGATCGGCAGAACCGATCATTTCTACAGCGGCATTGAAATCCGCTTCGGCGAGGTCCCACCTTTTTGCCAGATCAGCGGTTATGCCCCTCATCAGCAGCAGTTCCGCCCGGTCCTTGAGACTGAATTGTTGCTCGAGTCCTTTGGAGTAGATTTGGATGGCGCGTTCAAAGTCCAGCTTGGCTACGGCACTGACAGCAGCCGTCTGGTAACTCTGGGCATCAGACGCAATCGCCGCAGAACAGAACGGCCCGAGCATTGATAACAGAGCAATGCCGCACAGAACCCGTCTCAGTGCCAAGCCCATTTTCAAGTTGTTGCTCCCAACCTGAAGCCGGTCTTGCCCGCCCCAAACTCAATCGACAATAAGTTTTTCTGAAATATGCAACTTTAGTGCGGATTGAGGTTAAGCAACCGTCAAGTGGCGAGAGCTATCAGCAGTCGCGTAAAGGCGGCCTCTGAATGATGAGGGGAGGTCTAATAGCTGATTTTGGGCGGAAGCCTTCGCGCCTGCTCGATCAGCTGCTCCACCGATCTTTCGGAGGGCAGCACGCGAACGAGTTTACGTTTTGTGTTGATGTCTTTCATGTTCTGGGCGAGCCGCGCCGGGTTGCGGTGGGCGAGTTCGCGCACCGTGGTGACGCCGGCCGCGCGCACCAGGCCGACCTTGGCCTTGCCCATGCCGGGAATGCGCATGTAGTCGGAAAAATTGGCCCATTCGAGCAGTTGCTGCTCGCTGATGCCGGTCTTCGCTGAAAGCGTCTTACGTCCCTTCACCGTGCGGGCAGCTTCCAGCAGTGCGTCCGTGGTGCGAATGCCCAACGATTTCAGCTTTGACGCAGAGTAGGCGGTCAAGCCGTCGATCTCGGAAAGGGGATAAGTCATGATACCAGATGAAAATGAATGTGCCCGGGTCGAATGTGTTCGCCAGTGCCCGCGTTAGGCGAACTGGCTGAGGCCCGGCGTCCCTGAAATGATTTCGCCCATTTGATCCGCTCCGATTTTGTCGCGGCCGAACTTGAAAAGTTCACGCGCCACGCTCTGAATCTCGTTCATGCCCAAGCCGAGCGCCATCAGCCTCGTGCCGACCGCCATCAGGCCTCCGCCCATCAACCTCGACAGTCCGCCGCTGTTGCTGGAGGCTGCAATCGCAGCTTCCGCACCCGGAATTTGATCGATCAGGGCCTGAACCTTGTCGGAGGGTCCCTCGTTACGGAGAAAACCGAGAACGATGCCGATGGTTTTTTCAGCGACAACGCTATCGATGCCGGCCTTGGCGGCCAGCCGTCCTACCAGTTCGTCCATAATTTGCCCCGTCCCCAACCGGTTTACCCGGGTCGTCTCCTTGTCAATTGATCTTGAGCGCCTGCGATCTGAATTACAAGCGATCCGCACCCATCGATTCGATTTTGACTCGGCAAGTGTTGCAGCAATGCAAGAGTGAGTGCCCGATTCACACCGACTTGTTGCGCTGCGTTCCCGATTTACCTGCCGGTTGTCGGAATAAAGTATGAAAATCGCGCGCAACGAGGCGAGCGAACGCTCACGTATTCGCCGCTGACGGTTTCATTCGGCGGCCAGGATGCGATATGATTGCCAACCAAATCTCCCCGATGCACGCGAAGAGGCGATGCGATGGCGACCTCCGATAACAAGACTGCCGATACCGACGAGAAGATTTTCATCGGAAAGGGCGATGAGACGGCGTGGCTGACGCTCGCGCTCGCCAATCGGCATGGGCTCGTTACCGGCGCGACCGGCACCGGCAAGACCGTGTCGCTGCAGGTGATGGCGGAGGGCTTTGCCCGCGCCGGTGTTCCCGTATTCGCCGCCGATATCAAGGGCGATCTGTCCGGAATTGCCGAGGTCGGCGAGGCCAAGGATTTTATCCTCAAGCGCGCCAAGGAAATGGGCCTCGATTTCCAGCCCGATCAGTTTTCGACCGTGTTCTGGGACGTGTTCGGCGAGCAGGGCCATCCGGTGCGCGCCACGGTCACGGAAATGGGGCCGCTGCTGCTGTCGCGGATGCTCGATCTGAACGATGTGCAGGAAGGCGTCCTCAATGTCGCATTCCGCGTGGCGGATGAAAACGGCCTGACGCTGATCGACATGAAGGATTTGCGGTCGCTGCTGGATGCGATTGCGCCGGCCGGCGGCAAGAAGGGGCCGGATGCCGAGGAAGATGATTTCGCCGACATCCGCAAGGCCGCGCAGAGCTACGGCAATGTCAGCAAGGCGACGATCGGAACCATTCAGCGCCAGCTTCTGGTGCTGGAAAATCAGGGCGGCACGAAATTCTTCGGCGAGCCGGCGCTGTTGCTGAAGGATTTCATGAAGACCGACAGCGACGGAAGGGGCATGGTCAATATTCTGGTCGCCGACAAGCTGATGCAGAGCCCGAGGCTCTACGCCACGTTCCTGTTGTGGATGTTGTCGGAGCTGTTCGAGGAATTGCCTGAAGCGGGCGACCTGCCGAAGCCGAAACTGGTGTTCTTCTTCGACGAGGCGCATCTGTTGTTCAACGACGCGCCGAAAGCGCTGCTCGACAAGATCGAGCAGGTGGTCCGGCTGATCCGTTCCAAAGGCGTCGGCGTCTATTTCGTCACGCAAAATCCGATCGACGTACCGGACAAGGTGCTGGCGCAGCTCGGCAACCGCGTGCAGCACGCGCTGCGCGCCTTCACGCCGCGCGACCAGAAGGCGGTCAATGCGGCGGCGCAGACTTTCCGGCCGAACCCCAAGCTCGATACCGCGCGCGTCATCATGGAGCTTGGCAAGGGCGAAGCGCTGGTGTCGTTTCTCGAAGGCGGCGGCACGCCGACCATGGTCGAACGCGTCATGATCCGCCCGCCGACGGCGCGGATCGGACCGGTCACGCCGGACGAGCGCAAGGCGATCATGAACAAGAGCCCGGTGAAGGGCAGATACGACACCTCGGTCGATGCCGAATCCGCCTATGAGATGCTGCAGAAGCGCGTGGCCGGAACGGCGGCGCCGGCCGGAGGAGCGAACGGCGGTGAAGGCGCCAGCGGCGGAATCCTCGGCCAGATCGGTTCGATCGTCGGCACGATCTTCGGCACCAATGTCAAGCGCGGCCGCCTCACCACCGGACAGGTCATTGCGCGGGACGTGACGCGGTCCGTCACCAACAAGGTGGTCGGCGGCATCGTGGCCGATCTCGGCAAATCGGTCGGCGGATCGCTCGGCAGTTCGGTCGGGCGCGCGCTGGTGCGCGGCGCGCTCGGCGGCTTGCTGCGGCGATAGAACCGCGATCTCTCTTTATGAAACCTGGAACGAGCGTGTGCTGAGATATCCGTCGCTGCGAAGGCCGCTCGACATCCTGTTTCTGGTCTGCTGCATCGCGCTCACCGCCGATGTACTGGTCCCGGAAATCTGGGGCAACGGCAAGACCAAGGACTATCCGCTGTGGTTCTGGGCCGGGCAGCAGGTGCTGCAGGGCAAGAATCTCTATCCCGACAATCCCGCCGCCTATTTCGAATTCATCTATCCGCCGCTGTCGGCGGTGCTGCTGGCGATCCCGAGCTGGTTCGGCAAGATCCCGCTCTATCTATGCCTGTCGTTCCTCAACGTCGTCGCCTGGTGGATGACGGCGCAGTTCTCGCACGCGATGGCCGGATCGGGGCACAAGCCCGGGCCCTGGCTGGAAGCGCTGCCGGGCTTCATCACCGTCACCTTCGTGTTCGACATGTTCGATCTCGGCCAGCCGAACCTCGTGCTGCTGGCCCTGATGCTTTATGGCTTCTGGCTGCTGCGCGACCAGCGCGGCTGGATGGCCGGCTGCATGTTCGCGCTCGCCACCGCGATCAAGGTGTTCCCGGTGGCGGTGCTGCCGTATCTGGTGTGGCGCAGGCAGTGGGCGGCTTCCGCCAGCCTGTTGGTGTTCATCGGCGTGTTCCTGTTCGTGCTGCCGGCGCCGTTTCGCGGCTTCCAGCACAACGTCGCCGAGCTGAAGACCTGGTACCAGGGCATGGTGGGATCGAGTTCGGAGAAGGGGTTCGGACAGCGCGACGAGCAGAACTGGTCGTGGGTCAACCAGTCGATCATCGCGGTGACGCATCGGCTGACGCGGCCCGTCAACTACAACCAGGACAATCCCTCCAGGCCCGCGCGGACGATGAATATCGTCGATGTCGACTTCAAGACCGCGAACCTGATCGTGCTGGCGATCTCGCTGGCGATCGGGCTCGGATACATCGCGGTGATGCCGCCGGCATCGCGCCGCACCGAACGCTCGGATGCCGAGGAACTCGGCATCCTGTTCTGCCTGATGACAGTCGCATCGCCGCTGGCCCGCCAGTACTACTTCCTGTGGCTGTTCTTTCCGATCACCGTGCTGCTGCATCGCGCCGCCTACGATCCGCGTCCGGCGGTCAGGACCGGCACATGGCTGCTGCTTGCGGGGGCGGGCGGGCTCTTGGGCCTGTCGCTTCCGCTGTTCCCGATCGACCTGCAGGCCTATGGCAACAATCTTGCGGCGACCATCCTGCTCGCGGCGGGGCTGGCCTGGCACATGCGTCATCCGTGCGCGGATGCCACCTTGCCTGATGCCGCGGGCAAGCTACAACTTGACGTCAAGAACACGGCCCACAGCCAGGGATAATCAGCCATGTCCAATGCGAAGATCCAGCCGGTCCTCGATCACATCGACGCCGATTTCGACAACAGCCTCGAGCGGCTGTTCGCGCTGTTGCGGATCAAGTCGATCTCGGCCGATCCGGCCTTCGCCGGCGATTGCAAGGCGGCGGCCGACCATCTGGCAAAGGACATCGCGACCCTCGGTTTCAAGGCCGAGGTGAGGCCGACGGCGGGCCATCCCGCAATCGTCGCCAAGAACAATGGGAGCACCAATGGCAGCACCGATGGGCGGCCGCACGTTTTGTTCTATGGGCACTACGATGTGCAGCCGGTCGATCCGCTCAATCTCTGGCACCGCCCGCCGTTCGAGCCGGTCGTCACCGATCACGCCGACGGCAGAAAAATCATCGTCGCGCGCGGCGCCGAGGATGACAAGGGCCAGTTGATGACCTTCATCGAGGCCTGCCGCGCCTGGAAGAAGGTCACGGGATCGCTGCCGGTCGACGTCACGATCCTGATCGAAGGCGAAGAGGAGGTCGGCTCGAAGAATTTCGTGCCGTTCATGGAGGCGATCAAGGACGAGCTGAAGGCCGACTTCGCGCTGGTCTGCGACACCGGCATGTGGGACCCGAACACGCCGGCCATCACCACCTCGCTGCGCGGCCTGGTGTATGACGAGGTCACCATCAAGGCCGCCAACCGCGACCTGCATTCCGGTGTGTTCGGCGGCGGTGCGCGCAACCCGATCCGCGTGCTGACCAACATCCTCGGCGGCCTGTTCGACGACAATGGCCGCATCACCATTCCCGGCTTCTACGACGGCGTGAAGGACCTGCCGCCGGACATCCTGGCGCAGTGGAAGAACCTGAACCTGACGCCGGAGTCGTTCCTGAAGCCGATCGGCCTCTCGATCCCGGCCGGCGAAAAGGATCGCCTCTTGATCGAGCAGGTGTCCTCGCGTCCGACCTGTGACATCAACGGTATCGTCGGCGGCTATACCGGCGAGGGCTCGAAGACCGTGATCCCGGCGGAAGCTTCCGCAAAGGTCTCCTTCCGTCTGGTCGAGGGACAGGACCCGCAGAAGATCAAGCAGGCGTTCCGCGACTTTGTCACCGCGCGGCTGCCGGGCGACTGCAAGGCCGAGTTCACCGAGCACTCCAGCGGCGCGGCCATCGCGCTCGACTGGAACATGAAGCCGCTCGCTGCCGCCAAGCGCGCGCTGACCGAGGAATGGGGCAAGGAGGCCCTCCTGGTCGGCTCCGGCGCCTCGATCCCGATCGTCACGGATTTCAAGCGCACGCTCGGCCTCGACAGCCTGCTGGTCGGCTTCGGTCTCGACGACGACAACATCCACTCGCCGAACGAGAAGTACGACCTCAAGAGTTTTCACAAGGGCATCCGCTCCTGGGCGCGGATCTTGGGAGCCTTGGCGGAGGGGAAGTAAAAAGTGCCGTATGGTGGGCATAGGCGCTTCGCGCCGTGCCCACCATCTATCCGCAGACGTGGTTGAATGGTGGGCACGCTTCGCTTTGCCCACCCTACGAAAAAATAAAAACGCCGCCCGGGATTGGACGGCGTTTGGATTCGTGACGTGCAGAGGTATGTAGCCTACAGTCTAGCACATCTGCGCGGCGCGTCCACCTCAGCCTCACTCCACCGGGTAGGGGCCATCGCGAAACACGCGGTCGTGATAGCCCTTGCTGCCGATCTCGCGCGCGAGCGGACTGCTGATGTCTTCGCCGGCCTTGAGCCGCGCGACCAGCGCGCGGAAATCATGTCGCGGCTGCCAGCCGAGTTCGGCCCGCGCCCGCGCGTTGTCATAGACGCGATCGATGGCAGGCGTCATCGTCCAGCCGCGCCGTGCGAATTCGGCCTCATAGTCCGGCACGTAACGGCGGACGACCTGCGGCGCGTGATCGCGCAAATCCGCCGCGTCATGGCGCGCAAACGGCGTTGTCGCGCTGATGATGTATTTGGCGAAGCCGGCCGATGGCGCGCATTGGGCGGCGAGCAGGTGGGCGCTGACCACATCCTCGATGTCGACGCGGCGATGGAGGAACTCGTTGGTCTTGATGTTGGCGTCGGCATAGGCCGCGCGGATCGCGCGGTTGTCGTCCTCTTCGGGAAAGAAGCGCGAGGTGCGCAGCACGATGGTGCGAAGCGCATGGTTGCGCGCGAACAGCTGGCACAGATCTTCCGCCGCCGCCTTGGTGACGCCGTAGATATTCTTCGGCACCGCCGCCACGTCTTCGGTGATCCAGGCCGCCGGCTCGCCCGGCGGCGGCACCAGCGCATCGCCGAACACGCTGGTGGTGCTGGTGTAGACGAACGCCGAAACGCCGGCTGCGGCGGCTTCTTCGAGCAGGTTGAGCGTGCCTGTTATGTTGACGTCGACGAAATCCTGCCGGCTATGCGTCGCCACATGCGGCTTGTGCAGCGTCGCCGCGTGCAGCACCGTCGTGACCTGCTTCATGCAGCGGCGCACGAAAGCGCGGTCGGCGATGGAACCCACGTGATGCGTGAACGCACCGGGCAGCACATCGATGCCCAGAGCCTCGCGCCGCTGCGCCTGCAGCGTCCGCATCAACGCCTCGCCCAAATGGCCGGAACTGCCGGTCACCAGTATCGTCACGCCAGCAAAACCTTTCGTGCGCTCTCAGGTCTTGTAGCTGGGATCGATCCGATCCAGCTTCCGCAGCAGCGGCGGCCATACCAGATTGGTCGAGCGCCGTTCCGCGAAATCGGCATTGCTAAATAGTTGTTCGTTCTTGTCGATCACGGCCTGTTCGACCGGATAGGCGGTCGGCCCCAGCATGCGGGTGCGCACCTGCATCGTGCAGGCCCGCTCGAGGTGATACATGCGCTCGAAGGCGGAGGCGACCGAACGGCCGACCGTCAACGTGCCGTGGTTGCGCAACAGCATGTGGTTCTTGTTGCCGAGGTCCTTCTGCAGCCGCGGACGCTCCTCATGGTCCAGCGCCACGCCTTCGTAATCGTGATAGGCGAGGTCGTGGGTGACGAACTGCGCGGTCTGGTTCATCGGCAGCAGGCCTTCCATGCAGCTCGCCACCGCGGTTCCGTCGGGCGTGTGCAGATGAAGCACGCAGGCGGCATCTTCGCGCACCTCGTGGATCGCCGAATGGATGGTGAAGCCGGCCGGGTTGATGCTGTATTCGCTCTCGCTGAGCTGATTGCCGTGCAGATCGACCTTCACCAGGCTCGACGCCGTGATTTCCTCGAACATCAACCCGTAGGGGTTGATCAGGAAGTGATGATCGGGGCCGGGCACGCGCGCCGAAATGTGGGTGTCGACCAGATCGTCCCAGCCATAGAGCGCGACGAGGCGATAGCAGGCGGCGAGATTGACGCGCTGGTTCCACTCTGCGTCCGTCATGCCGGAGGGAATCTGCTTCAGGCGAGCTTCGGCTGGCGACATGGCGCGCTTCTCCCGTGGATGGCTGATTTGGAGAGCGACCCTAATCCTGCGCCGGACGGCCAGCAAGGCAGCCGTCGCGACTGGCAGTCATGCCATGGAAGGCAGGTCGCTAAGGCGCCGGAATCGCCAGCAGGGTCGAGATGCCGCGGCCGCGGATATCGTAGACGCGCGCGAACACGACGTCGTCGCGCTTGATTTCGACCATCACGGGCGCGGTGAGGCCCTTGCAGTAGAACTCGCCGAGCGTCATCGCGAAATCGGCGGACTGGCTGTCCCAGCCGATCGTGAAGTCCGGGCCGAGTGCGACCTGCGCCGGGCGCTGCGGACCGCACACAGCGACCTTCCATTTGCGGCCCTGCGGCGGCACTTCCTGCCGCTCGACGAGGTCCTCGCGCAGGCCATCGGACGCCTGCTTCAGCGCCAGCCCCCAATAGTCCAGCATGAAGTAGTTGTCGGCGGCGCGCACCGTGCCGGCGATGTGGTTGAAGTGCGTGTACTCGTAAGGGTGCAGGCGGATCATCTCGCTGAGCGGCAGCAGCAGGCCGAACGTGAACACCGCGAGCGCGGCAGGCTGCCAGCGGCGGTGATGGACCTTGAGCCAGTTCATGGCCCAGGCGAACGATACGCCGGCCAGCACCGCCATCGGCGGGATGACGAACACGAAATGCCGGATGCCGTTGTAGAGCGCCGGCCGCTTCACCATGGCGATCACCAGCGGCAGGGTCGCCGCCAGCGTCAGCATCAGGAAGATGGTCTTGCGGCGGGCCGTCACGTCCAGGCGCGACAGCGACATGAAGCTTCCGACGATGCCGGCGACGAGCAGTCCGAGCAGCACCTCGGGAAGCTGCAGCGCGAACAGCGTCGGCAGGTAGGACCACGGCATGTCGGGCACCGACACCAGCGCGCCGTCGAACATCTCCTTCCAGGGCTTTTCGAAGAAATGCGAGAAATAGGTCAGCGCCTTGAAGGGGTGGTCCGCCTCCATGATCGACCAGGGCCACACCAGGCCCATGATCAGATATCCGAACACGAGGCCGGGCAGCAGCACATACATGACATGGGCGAAGCGGCGGATCGCCTCGCGGGAACCTTGCTTGCGAACTTCCTCGATCAGCAGCGGGGCGAAGCCGACCACGGCATAGACCAGCGCCAGCCCGCCCAAAATCCGGCAGCCGATCGAGAGGCCGGCGCCGAGGCCGACGATCAGGATGGTTCGCGGCGAGGGCGCGGGATATTCCTCGGCGAGGCGCACCAGGCCGAAGATCAGGATCACCATCGAGACGGCAAACGGCGCGTCCTTCGGGTTCATGAACATGTGGCCGTAGAAGGTCGGGCACAGCGCCAGCATCAGCAGCGTCGCGAGCCCGGCAAGCGGGCCGCCGACGCGCCGCGCCAGCCGCCAGGTCACGGCAAGGCCGATCAGGCCGACGACGGCGCCGAGCAGGCGGCGGGTTTCAAACAGTTCCAGCGGGATGATCTTGTGCAGCAGCGCCGCCGCCATGTCGAAGCCGCCGCCATACATGTAGAGATTGGCGAACGACAGCGCGCCGGTGTCCTTGAAGCCGGAACCGTACATCCGCAGCAGCAGGTCGGCATATTCGGCGTGCGTATAGTCGTCCCAGCCCAATCCGTAGTCGCGGAAGGTCAGGCCCGCGACGATGGTGACCACCGCCAGCACGAAGATGGCAAGGTCGTCGCAGGTCCGCTCCACCGAGCGCCGCGCGGGCGTATCGAGGGCAGAAGTCGTGATCGATGACATGGCGATTGGTAACCCAGCGTCCCTATGGCCCAGCGTGGATATTCTTGAGCCTCATTCCCCGGGTATCCATATAGCGCAGTTCCATTTCCAAGTAATTGGGAATTGTGGCGTAAATCCCTGATGCAATGCAACAAAAGGGCAGTAATTAGTAGCTGGTAAAACTACGGCCGGTGTGCTGAACGGCGCCTGAATGGAACGACCGGGCGCGAAGGGAATACTGTAATCGGATGACGCTACGACGGAACCCCGGGCACAATTGGCGGTTGGCGGGGCGCGCAATATGACGGTATCGTGGCGTGGGCGGCTGGCGGGCCTTCGGGCGCGGCTGAGGGGTTAGTTCAATGATGTTTGTCATGTTGGTCGCAGGCATCGGCCTCGTTTTGGCAGGTCTGCTGGCGACCGCATACGGAATTTCGGTCCAGCTCAGCACCGGCAATACGCTGATCCTAGCCGGCGTCATGGGATTCTGTACCGGCGTGATCATGCTCGGGCTGTGGATGACGGTCCGCGAGCTGAAGAACATCGCGCGGCGGATTGGCACCGGGTTACCTGAAGCGCGCGGCGAGGCGGCGATGCGGCCGGTGCTTCCTCCCGCCGCGGCGCGGGATTCCGCCCCGGTCGGCCTGCCGGCCGCCGAACAGCCCGGCGCGCCCGGACCATTCCCGCCAGCGCCGCCGCCACCGCCGCCGTGGCAGAACGAGGCGGTTCTGCGCGATCATCCGATTCCGGAGCCGACGCACCCCGAACCTCCGCCATCGGCGCCCAAGCCGAAGCGCAATCTGCTGTTTGCCTCGACGTCGCGCAAGGAACGCGAGCGCGAACGCGCCCAGACGCGCCCGGGCGAGCCGCTGCCGCCGGACCTGTTGTCGTCAGACCTCCGCTCCAGGCCATCCACCCTACCGCCGGTCGAACCGGCCGAGCCGCCGCCGTCCTTTGAAGATGCCTGGCCGAAGGCGGGACGCGCAAAGCCTGTCGAGTCGCCGCCGTTGCCGCGGCGCGGCCGTGCGCCTCAGCCGCTCGCAGAGCCCAATGGCGGACTGCCGCACATCGAGGAGCAGCCGGCGGTGACGGTGCTGAAATCGGGCATTGTCGACGGCATGGCCTATTCGCTCTATTCCGACGGTTCGATCGAGGCGCAGATGCCCGAGGGAATGATGCGCTTCGCCTCGATCGATGAACTGCGGGCGCACCTCGATCAGCGCGCGTAAGACCGGCAATACTTGCCAAGAGACCGGCTATCGAAAATAAAGCGCCGCCGTTCTTGTCAGTTTCCCGGCACTTCGTTCATATTTGCCAAGTCGTATCAGCTTCCGCTGATGTATAGGCGCGGCTGGATACTGTCCGAACCGTACAGCGCGACCGATGCATTCGTGATCCCAGAAGGTTGAGCCATGACCGATTCCGCCGGCAAAACGCCCGTCGAACTGACCGCCAACATCGTATCGGCCTATCTCAGCAACAATCCGACCCAGGCCTCGGAAATCCCGAACCTGATCAGCCAGGTCCATGCGGCCCTGATGCGGGTGTCGAGCGGCCGGCCCGAGACGCCGCTGGAGCCGGCCAAGCCGGCCGTGTCGGTGAAGAAGTCGATGACGCCGGAATATCTGGTCTGTCTCGAGGACGGCAAGCGCTTCAAGTCGCTGAAGCGTCATCTGCGCACGCAGTACAACATGACGCCGGAGCAATACCGCGACAAATGGGGCCTGCCGCCGGATTACCCGATGGTGGCGCCGAACTATGCGGTGGCGCGTTCGCAGCTCGCCAAGAAGATGGGCCTCGGCCAGCAGGCGCGGAAGCGCAAGTAGCTTCTGCCGTTGCGGTGTCTATGAGGCCGCGGCCAGCGCCTCGCGCGCGTCGGAGCGGATGCGTTCGACCATGGAGCGCAGGCCGTTGGAACGCTGCGGGGTCAGGTGGTCGCGAAATCCGAATTCGTCGAATACGGCAAGCGCATCGGTTGAAAGGATCTGCTGCGGCGTGCGGCCGGAATAAAGCGTGAGCAGGATCGCGATCAGGCCGCGCACGATGTGGGCGTCGCTGTCGCCCAGATATTTCAGGTGCGGCTCGCCATTGCGGCTGCGGTCGATCTGCCTGGAGAGCCAGACCTGGCTGACGCAGCCATTGACCTTGTTTTCGGCGGAATGCTCGCCTTCCGGCATCGGCTCGAGTGTGCGGCCGAGTTCGATGACATACCGGTAGCGGTCGTCCCATTCCTCCAGCAGCTCGAAATTGTCCCTGATTTCGTCGATCGTCATCGTGGCCCGCGTCCGTTTTCGTACGCCATATATAAGATGCGGATCGAACGAAAGCGACGGAAATGGAACCGGTTCCGCCGCCTTATTTCGAGGCGAGCGGCGTTGGCGGCAGGCGCCATTCGATCGCCACGTCGTCGTCCGTCAGCGCGTCGGCGGGTGCACCGGCTGTGGCCACGGCCTCGGCATCGACCGAACCGGTGTGGTCGGACCTCTTGCCGGGAACGCTCGGCTGGACGGCGGGTTGTTCGGGCTTCTTGTCGGTGATGATCTTGTAGAGCTGGCGCGCGCCATCCTGCGCGCGTTGCCCGATCGCCGTCGCGGCCTGGCCGCCGACCTCGCAGGCTTGCGGCTGGCGCTTGCAGAACTGGCTCATGTCGGAAATGGCGGCGCCCGCGGCCGACGCCGCTTCGGTTGCGCCGATCTGCGGCGCCTTGTCTGATTCAGGCGTCTTTTCCCTGGGCAGCAGCACGAGCACCAGCCCGAGCCAGAATGCCATGCGAAGAAGGAAAGACATGTCGCGACCCCGGTCGTCTTTTGGTTGTGCCGCAGTTAACCCGCAGCTTGGTTTCTGACTAACAGTCGTGGATAAAGCGTAAGTGTTTTCATTGAAGTAAATTCGGCGAAAACTTGCAGAAAATTGCAAAGATTCGATTCGGCGTAAATTTTCGATTGATGGTGCTCAATGCGGCAAAAGTGGCTGCACCCGTGTATCCACCATTTTGAAACCATAGATCGGCCGCGCTTGGAAACCTGTCGTTCACCATGCGCGCCGAATGGATGCCGTGCGGCGCGCGAAACCACCGCGCAATGACGGTGTCGGGCGCCAATCCGCCACGCCTTAGCGTTCGCTTAAGTTCGCTCTGACACGGTGGCGTCAAGGATAATGGGGGCGTTCCGGCGCGTCTGTTTTGACGAATGAGCCGAAGCGCGAGAGCCGTGACTGTTTTGAGTATCATCCGCGATTGTCTCGATGCGTTGCTGCATCCCTCCGCACGATATGATGCGCTGACGCGTGCGCGTCATCGCGCGTTCATGGCGCCGCGGCTGCTTGGCAGCCTGGTGGCGCTTGCCGCTTTTCCGGTCTATCTGGCGATGCGCGGGGCGCCCACGGCGATCGAGGTCGCGGCGTTCGCCTGGCTGATCGCACCCATTCTGTTGTCGTGGTTCCTGTCGCGCACCGGCCGCTATGAGGGCGCGCATCTTCTCTCCGCGCTGGCGCTGGCGGGCCTCGTCATGATGGTCGCCGTGACCACCGGCGGCATCGAATCCTTCGCCGCGGTCTGGCTCATCGTCGTTCCGCTGGAATCGGCGCTGTCGGCCTCGCGCCGCGTCGTCGCATTCGCCTCCGCTCTGGCGCTGCTATGCGCCGCTTCGCTGATTGCGCTCGGACATTTCCATCTGCTGCCTGAAATAGAGCCGAACGCTGCTGTGCGTGGTGTCCTGATGGGGGCGGGCGTGGCGTCGGCGACGCTCTATGCCGCGGGGCTGGCCGTCTCTGCGGAATCGCTGGCGCGCACTTCCGTGGCCCTGCTCAGTCTCGAGGAAGACCGTTACCGGCTGCTCGCGCGAAACATGAGCGACGTGATTTCGCGTCACGACCGCAATGGCGCGGTGGAGTTCATTTCGCCGGCGGCGGAAGCCATGCTCGGCACGCCGTGTGCCCGGCTCACCGGCCACGGCCTGTTCGACCGCGTTCATGTCGCCGATCGCCCGGCCTATCTGACAGCGCTGTCGGATGCCGCACGCGGCAGCGAGCAGCGCAGCGTCGAATTCCGCCTGCGCCGCGATGCCACGCGCGGCCAGAACACGTCCGCCGATTTCATCTGGGTCGAGATGCGCTGCCGGACGCTCGAGCAGGTTTCGTCCGAAGCCGAGGTCGTCGCCGTGATGCGCGACATCACCGACCGCAAGATCCAGGAGCAGGCGCTCGAACTGGCGCGCACCGCCGCCGAGCAGGCCGATGCCTCGAAGACGCGATTCCTCGCCACCATGAGCCATGAGCTGCGCACGCCGCTGAACGCCATCATCGGTTTCTCCGAGATGATCGTGCACGAAGAGGCGATGATGCTCGATGCCGCGCGGCGCAGGGAATACGCGCAGCTGATCAATGATTCCGGCCAGCATCTGTTGTCGGTGGTCAACGGCATCCTCGACATGTCCAAGATGGAAACCGGCAATTTCGAGATTTCGCCGGAGCCGTTCGCGCCGCGCGCCGCGCTGCTGCATTGCTGCAATCTGCTGGCGCTGAAGGCGCGCGACAACGGCGTCGACCTGATTACCCGCGCCGCCGAAGACCTGCCCGTGATGAACGGCGATCCGCGCGCGTTCAAGCAGATCGCCTTGAACCTGATCACCAACGCCATCAAGTTCACCGAGCGCGGCGGCAGCGTGACGGTTTCCGCCGCGACCGAAGGAACGCGGCTGATGCTGCGGGTCACCGATACCGGGGTCGGCATCGCGGCTGAGGATCTCGCGCGGATCGGCGATCCGTTCTTCCAGGCCGGCAAGACCTACCAGCGCAAGCACGAGGGAACCGGCCTTGGCCTGTCGATCGTGAAGGGCCTGGTCGGGTTGCACGACGGCGAGATGAACGTAGAGAGCACAGTCGGCGAGGGAACCACGGTGACGGTCGCTTTGCCGCTTGACTTTGTGCCGCTGCTGACGCCTTCAAGCAACGTCGCGACGCTGGTACCGGCGCAGCGACCCGAATCACAGGATCAAGACCATCAGGTGAAGAAGCGTGCCTAGGCGTACTGACGACGATGAGGAGATGCCGCGCCGCCGCCGTCGCAGCGCGAAGGCGGCTGCGATCGAGGTGGAACAACAGCGCAGCCTCTTGATACGCATGCTCCTGCACAGTCCGAAGGACATGGTCGCGGGCCTGCTCGCAGCCGCCGCGATCTGCGCCATCGTCGCCAATGCGCTATTCCTGCAGGCCGGCCGCCATCCATCGCCGATGTTCGGCTCGGTCGTAACGCTGCCGGCGCCGCAAGCCGCCGTCACGAACCCGTTGCCGCGCCCGCGCCCGGTCGAGTTGACCCGGTCGGCCGACACCGACCCGCCGGAAATCAGGCCGGTCGAGGTGAGGGGCGCCGATCAGAAGAGCGCCGATTCCAAAAATGCCGATCCGATCACCAATCTGGTGACTAAGTCGACGACCGCGGGGCCTGCCAATGGCGTGCGTCCGCCGGCGCCGATTCCGGCGACTGCGCAAAGCGCGGGCGCGAAGCGCGTGGCGGCGGTGCAGCGCGCGCTGACGCAATATGGCTATGGCCAGTTGAAGCCGACCGGGGCGGTCGGTTCGGACACCCAGGCCGCAATCACGAAATTCGAGCGCGACCGCAAGCTCCCGGTGACCGGCCAGATGTCCGACCGCCTGGTGAAGGAGCTCACGGCGATGATCGGGCATCCGATCGACTAGCTTCCATCCGGCCGCCGGCCTATCGTCCGAAACATGCGATTGAAATCATCCATCTGGGTGGCTGCTTACCTGCGCCGCTGCCAGACCGAGGGAATCTTTGGCGCCGTGCGCAAGCGCGGCGCGGAGGAGGCGGGCGCGGTGTTCGTCAAGGTGGCGCTGCTCGACGGCAACGCCATGCTGTACGCACCCGCGCCGCAGACCGTCTATGACGAAAGCCGCCCGGCCGAGCGGCTGTTCGCGCCGGCATCGCCGGCGCCGGTGCCGGAGCAATCGGTCGAGGAGCGTCTCGCCAAGGAGCTCCGTTTCGACCCCGACGCATGGATCGTCGAGACCGAGGACCGGGCAGGGCGCCACTTTCTGGATCTGGCGAAGGCTTGACCAAAGCATTTTCAAGCGAAGCATGCCCTCGGACTTGATCCGGGGGTGGATACCGGCTCGCGTGAAGAAGACGCGTCGGACAACACTAGCGCGCTAGCGCTTCGAGCCGTCGGTGCCGGTGCGGGCGGCCGGCGCCATGCCGGGCTGCACCGCGGGCCGTGTTGTCGAACCCGCCGCGCGGGCGCGGTGGCGTTCGTCGTCATACAGCGCGGCGCGGTATTTGGCGCGGGTCACCGCCATGGTCGAGCCGCGCCAGGCGGCCAGCATCACCAGCGCGGAGCGTTCGCTGAGGCGGTCGTAGAGCCGCGACAAGCGGTAGACATTGTGCACGGATGAGCCGAATTCCGGATTGAGGAACAGCAGCACGCGCTGGAAGATCGCGCTCGACGTATCGAGCGCCTTCATCGCGCAGGCCAGCGGCTCGCCGCCGGGGTCGCTCACGACTTGCGCCGCGATCCGCTGCGGCAGGATCAGGGCCTCGCCGAGCTCGAGCGCGAAGTTTTCGGTGTCCTCGGCGAACGCAGCCATTTCCAGAATATGCAGCGCGCGGGCGGCGCGGGCGGCCGGAATGCGCGCCGAGGCCTTCAGCGGCGTATCGGCGAGATTGTGCAGGATCAGCGCCCGTTCGCTGGCGCTGCCGGCGAAGAACATGTCGCTGATTTCGGCGGCATCGTTCGGCCGCATCGCGAGGCTGGACGCCATTCGCAGTTCCGCCTCGGTCGGCGGCTTCGCCACCGGCGGATTGGCCGGGGCGGCGGCGATCGCGGCGGCGAGCGGCAGGGGCTCGCCGGGCTGCGGACGCCGCAGCCCGAGCCTGTCCATGATCTCGGCCGGCGTTGCCGGATAGATCGCAAGCCGCGCCCGCACCGCGGCGCGGGTGGCGTCGTCGACCTGGTCGATCAGGCGGGACGTCAGCTCGACGAACTGCCGTTCCTCGTCCGCCGAATGGACGCTGGCCTGGACGTAAAGGTCGGTCAGCACGCGCAGCAAGGTCGGCCTGATATCGACGCCCTCGCGGCGCGAGAGGGTCATCAGCCCGTCGAAACCTGGAAACAATGGAGCTGCGGTCATGTCAGGTGTACGCGACTTCGGTAATCCTTCGCGGTCAGGCTACGCAGCGCACTTTAAGAGTTGGTTAAGGAAAACAGCCCCTGAAGGAATTCGATAAAATGCGAGCTTTCGGCCGGCTCCGGCGCCCCCGGAACCCGTAACTGTACCGTCAGCACAAATTAAGATGCCGTTAACCACGTTCTGTTCTGAATAATGGCATGTCGCCGGCCAGATCGTGCTCGTGCGGCAACCAGAGAGAACGGATTATGGGCACCATCATTGAATTCCCGGCGGATGCGGCTTCGCGGCGGCCGGCAACCATGGATGGCGCTTCACGCGATGGCTGGGGAATCGTGCTGATCCTTCCCGTTGTCCGCATCGAACGTGAAGCCGGTGAAACCGGCGACGGGCGCGGGCCGGAAGAGGGGACCGCACCTGGTCGCCGTCGCCGTCGGCGCCCCTGAACCACGGACATTTGGAAATGCCGGAGAAGTGCCTCCCGATCCGGACCGCCCGGCTTCGGTCGCTCCCGGCTCTCATGCTGTTCGCAGCAAGTGCCGCGCTCGGCGGCTGCAGCGGCGGCGATTTCGGCCGCACCCGCGCCGACATGCGCAACGACGACATGCACCGCTGGATCGGCACTGAAGCGACCGCAAGCGTCGGCCTCAAACCCTCGCACTTCCAGCTCACCGAAAACGAGCGCCAGCTTCGCGACCTTGCCTATCCCTTGATTGAGCCGCCGCATTCGCGGCCGGCCTGGAAGAGCGTGTTCGGCGATTACCAGCCGCTGCCCTCGCCATGGCGGCAGAAGGTGGTGTTCGACCGCACCACCTATGGCCGCGCCTTGATCGACGAGCCGCACCGCTCGCACACCTCGCGCTATCAGCAGTTGATCGAGGACGTGCGCAACGACATCACGCGGTTCGAGCCGTTCTTCTCCTCGGCCATCCGCGTCATCGAGCTCGACCGCAAGCGCAGCGCCAGCCTGAAGATGGTCTCGGAACTGTCGCCGCGCGAGCAGGCCGATGCGATCGCCCGCATGGAAGAGAACACGCTGATCGTGCAGTGGGTCCAGCAATGCCTGGAGCGGCGCATTTCTTCCTATCGCTGGGCGCTGGAGCGGCTGGTGATCCAGACGCCCGACGGTATCGCCGCCGATGCCGATCGCCTGATCGGCGAACTCGCCGCACAAACCGCCAACCCGCCCGTCGCCGCCCAGCCGGTGATCGGGCGCGCGGTGACGGTGAAGGGCTGATCAGCTCCGCCGGGCTTTCGGTTTGGCGCGGCCCGCCTTGGGCCGCTGCTGCTGCAGCTTTGCGATAAAGTTCTGCAGCACCTCCGACGGCGGCCGCTTCGTGCCGTAGGCGAGCCCCACAACGCGCTTCACATCGACGTCGATCTCGCGCACCGCGACATCGGAACTGGCGCGCGCCACGCCTTCGGGAACGATGGCAATGCCGACGCCGGCGGCCACCAGCGCCATCGCCCAGTCTTCGGATTCGGCAATCGCGGCGGGCTGCCGCCTGGCGGAGGCGGCACGGCCGAAGAATTCGCTCTGCTCGCAATGGCAGCGGTCGATCATGGCGGTGCCGGCGAGATCCGTGGTGCGAAGCCGCTCCTTCAGCGTCAGCGGATGCGACGGCGGCAGCGCCGCGACATAGCGCTCGACCCAGAGCGGCACGAAATGCTCATCCGCGCGCAGCAGGTTTTTCGAGATGATCCGTGCATCGGCTTTGTCATCGGCACCGACGAGGCGGAGCGCGATGTCGGAGGTTCCGGTCAGCGGCTTCAACAGCGCGATGGTGCGGGGACGGTCCAGCGTGCGCATCAGGCCGAGCGTCAACGCGTTCCGCGTCGCGGGTTTGCGGAACAGGTTTTTGGCGGCGTCCGCCTCGTCGATGATGCGGCGGGCCACGGCGTGAAATTGTTCGGCGGCCTCCGTCGGCGCCACGCCTTTCTTGTGGCGGATGAACAGCGCCGTGCCGAGTTCGGCTTCGAGGTTGGTGATCGCCGCCGAGATCGAGGGCTGTGAAATGAAGCAGCGCTTCGCGGCCGCCGTCAAATTGCGCTCCCTGAACACGGCCGAGAAATAACGAAGCTCGCGGATATCCATAGGTCCATCCTATCGATGATATCAAATATCGATATTTTACCTATGGTGCCGCGGATGGCAAGCTGACGCTCCGATCTCAAGGAGACATTTCATGCGCGTCCACCATCTCAACACCGGCACCATGTGCCCGATCGGCCGGCGCCTCGTGAACGGCACCGGCAGCATCTTTCAGCGCGCGCGGATGGTCTGTCATTGCCTGCTGGTCGAAACCAATGACGGGCTGGCGCTGGTCGATACCGGCATCGGCCTCGACGACATCGCGAACCCGCCGCGGCTCGGTCCCAAATGGGTCCGGCAGACCAAGCCACGGCTCGATCCGGCCGAGACCGCAGCAAAGCAGATCGAGGCGCTCGGCTATGCGAGGGCCGACGTGCGGCATCTGTTGCTGACGCATCTCGACCGCGATCATGCCGGCGGCATCCCGGATTTCCCGAACGCGAAGGTGCACGTCCATCGCCGCGAATATGAGATGGCGGTGGACGGCTCGGTGCCCGCGCCGAAGGGCCGCTACATCACCGCGCAATGGAAGCACGGCCCGCAATGGGCGTTCTACGGCGAAGGCGGCGAGGACTGGTTCGGCTTCAAGGGCGTGCGCGCGCTCGGCGACCGCGAGCCCGATATCCTGATGATCCCGCTGCCGGGCCATACATCAGGCCATTGCGGCATCGCCGTGCGCAGCGGCGACAGATGGCTGCTGCACGCGGGCGATGCGTATTTCTTCTACGGCCAGATGCAAACGCCGCCGCGGGTGCCGCTGGTGCTCGGCCTGTTCCAGCGCCGCGGCGACATGGACCGCGCCGTGCGCGTAGCAAATCAGGAGCGGCTACGAACGCTCAAGGCCAAGCACGGCGATCAAGTGACCATCTTCAACAGCCATGATCCCGTGGACTACGAGCGCTGCCGCTGCGGCCGGCACTAGTACGTCCCGGCTCACCAGCAGACGTTCACGGGGACAACACGCCATCCCCAGCCGGTCCAGACCCGACGCCATCTCGTGCAACCATCCCACGCCGCGTAGCGCCAACCGGGAGCACCCCAGCCCGGACCCCAGCCGGGCCCCCAAGCCGCTGCGCTGGCGAGCCCAAGACCAAGTCCGATACCGACCGCCGGGCCGCGCCAACCCCAACCTCCGCCGCGCCAGCCACCGCCATGCCAGCCACCGCCATGCCACCCGCCGCCGTGCCATCCTCCTCCATGAAAGCGCTGTGCAGAAGCAGCGTTCGGCGTTAGCGCAAGGACCGCAGCCACACCGAGCGCGAAGAGCGTCTTCTTGACCATGCAAACCTCCTTACGTTGAAGATGCGCTACGATGAACGCGGTAAGCGGGGAGATGTTGCAAACCGCTTTGCGCAGGACACCTCGGTTCCTCCTGCGGAACCTGAGATTGCTGCAGGAAACTTCACAATCTTTCGATGTGTTTGGCGCAAAGTATCGTTGTATTCCGCAGAGGTTGTGTTTGACTTGGCGTGCTCGATTCATCGCTCCCAGCCCCTCCAGATCGGGATCGGGCGGTCCCGGTGCAGGACCTGTCTTCTGCGCCGGGGCCTGCTTAGTGGAGTTGCAAAATGCCGCCATCAGAGCGCAGAGATATGTTCCGGGTGATCGCAATCGGCGTCGCATCGTCGGTGCTGCTGGTCGCAGCGTTCGACCTTCTGCATTAGGAGCACACGCCCGAGGCAAGTGTCGGCCCCGACCAAGTCGCGATTCAGCGCTTGCCCTTTGGCGCGGGCGCAGGGGCTGGCGCCGGCGCTGCCGGCTCGGGCTGCTTGGCCGGCGGCGGCTCGGTCTGCAACGTGCAGCGCGACGCCGCCAGCGAGGCCTGCGCCTGCGGCATCAGGCCGGGCTCCGGCGCCAGGGCCTTCAGCACGATCAGGCCGGTCGTGGTGGGGGAGTCGATGATCAGCCGGTCGGCGGCGGTGACTTCCTCGTCCTCCGGCAGCGCGGAGTGCTGATCTTCGGTCATCAGGTCGAGCTCGATCACCTTGCGGCCGGCCGAGCGGTCGTTGATCGCGTAATAGGCGACCTCGTTGCGGGTGTAGAACGACACCGAGGTATAGGCCTGGCTGACCGGCACCGTGAGTTTCAGCGGGCCATCCTTGAGGTCGTAGCGGCAGATCGCGACCGCAAAGGCCGGGTCCATGAACGGCATCGGCGCGTTGTTGGGCTCGGGGAGCGGCAGCGCCGTGACGGCGTTCTCCTTGGTCATCGGCGTCAGGCGCGAATAGGCGTCCTGGGTGGCGATGCGCGGCAGCGCCAGCACGCTGACGAGGTGCACCACGCCGCCCAGCAGCACGCCCGCAATGATGGTGAAGGCCAGCCGGATCATGGGCAGTTCACCGTCGCTACCGAGGGCATCGGCGCGTCGCGCTGCGTCCGCGTCGCGACGCCCACCGGCGTATCGTAAAGCCGCAGCATCAGCGTGTAGCGCTCGATGCCGCCGGTCGGCAGCCAGTTTCCGGCGCGGGACCGCGCCGCCACGCGGATCTCGAACGCGCCGTCGGAGCCGCGGACGATCTCCTGGCTGGTGAAGCCGTAGCGTTGCAGCGAATTGGCGACCAGATGCCCCTTGCGATCGTACAGCGTCAGCGTCCAGAACCGGGCCGCCGGGGTTACGCCGCTGACGATGACGTCGCAGCGTCCGTCGAGCGCCTTCCTCTTGTCATCGGTGGTGGCGGTAAAGGCGATGCCGTCGCCGGTGCCGATCGGCAGCTCGCCGCTGCGGGCAATCGAGGCGCGCGAATAGGGGTCGATTTCGGAGCTGCCGCTCTTCGGCCGCGCAGTCCAGGCGCCGATCGTGAGCGTGCCGAGATCGGTGCCGCGCGTCGCCGTCATGTAGGTCGAGCCGAGACCGACAGCCGTGGCGAGCGCGAGCGCCAGCAAGGTGATGAAGATCAGCCGCACGGGCCTGTGCTCCGAAATCTCACGGCGTCAGATTCCGCGCCGACCGGCTTCATCCGGAAGGTGAAGCGCTTGGCGGGGTCCGCGCATGTCGGCGCGGCCGCTTCGCATCTGTTCTAGGGAATGCCGGATAACAATCTGCCGGATCATGCGTTTTAATTCTTCCGCCCTGCCGGCGCAGTCTGTTCGCCGGCGGCCGTGATATAGTTCTCCGGGAACGCCAGCGCGCCTGACGTGACCGGCTTGGCGGGTTGCTTCTGATCGTTGGACGAGGTCTTGCCCGCGACCCTGCCGGCCTCGTCGAGCAGCCGCTCGACCCGCACCAGAATGTCAGCACCGCGCTTGGTCAGCACCGGCGGCGGCCCGGGCTTGGTGTCCAATATCCGCGGCGCGCCGGCCGCGACGCTGGCGGGCAGGGCGCGCTCCGGCACCTTGGCGCCCATGCCGATGCCCGGGATTTCCTTCACCTCGACGCCCTGGTGCGCGACCACCATGATGTCGTGCCAGGTTTGCGCCGGCAGCGAGCCGCCGGTCATGCGGTTGGTCGGCGAATAGTCGTCATTGCCGTACCAGACCGCGCAGGTGAAGTTGCCGGTGTAGCCGACGAACCAGGCGTCGCGGTAGGCATTGGTGGTGCCGGTCTTGCCGGCGGTCGGGATGCCGTCGATCGCGGCGCGGCGGGCGGTGCCTTCGCTGACGACGTGGCTCATCATCTCCGCCATGTCGGAGGCGACGGAGGCGGGGATGGCCTGCGTCGGCTTCTTGCCGTCGCGGTCGAAGCGCCAGACGAGGTCGCCGGCGCCGGTGCGCACTTCCAGCACCGCGTGAGGTTTCACCGCCTTGCCCTTGTTCGGGAAGGTCGCATAGGCGACCGCATGCTCGAGCACGGTGACTTCGTCCGAGCCGATCGGCATCGACGGCGTGTCCGGCAGCGGCGCCGTCAGGCCGAACTTCCGCGCCACCTCGGTGATCTTGACGCGGCCGGCCTTGGCCGGGTTCGGCGACTTGCCGCCGAGCGCGATCGACAGTTTCACCGGCACGACGTTGATCGAGCGGGTGATCGCCTGGGTCAGCGTCACCGAGCCGGAATAGGAATGGCCATAGTTCTGCGGGCACCAGTTGCCGATGCAGACCGGGCCGTCGACCACGATCGAGGTCGGCTTGAAACCGTTCATCAGCGCCGTGGCGTAGACATAGGGCTTGAACGAGGAGCCCGGCTGCCGGTAGGCGTCGGTCGCGCGGTTGAACTGGCTGGCGCCATAGTCGCGGCCGCCGACCATGGCGCGGACGCCGCCGTCGAGGTCGGCGACGACAACGGAGGCCTGGGTCGCGTGATAGTCGCGGCCGAACTGGCGGAGCTGGTTCTCGACCGCTTCCTCGGCGGCGCGCTGCACGTTCATGTCGATCGCGGCGCGGACCACGAAGACGCGCTCGGTATAGGATTTCGGGAACGTGTCGACCAGCTTGCGCATCTCGTCGAAGGCGTAGTCGAGATAGTAGTTCGGCGAGTTCTCGTCGCGCCGGTCGACCGCGACCGCCGGGTTGCGGCGGGCACCGAACACCTGACCCTCGGTCATGAAGCCGGCATCGACGAGGTTGTCGAGCACGACGTTGGCGCGGGCGCGGGCGGCGGGCAGGTTGATGTGCGGGGCGTATTTGGTCGGCGCCTTGAACAGCCCGGCCAGCATGGCGGATTCCGCCAGCGTGACGTCGCGCGCCGACTTGTTGAAGTAGAAATGCGCCGCGCCGTCGACGCCGAAAGTGCCGCCGCCCATATAGGCGCGGTCGAGATAAAGCTTCAGGATTTCGTTCTTGGTCAGCCGCGTCTCCAGCCAGACCGCCAGAAACGCTTCCTTCACCTTGCGCTCGATGGTGCGCTCATTGCTCAAAAACAGGTTCTTGGCGAGCTGCTGGGTGATCGACGAACCGCCCTGGCGCACGCCGCCGGCCTGCGCGTTGGTCACGAGCGCGCGCGCGGTGCCGGGGATGTCGATGCCGAAATGGTCGTAGAAGCGGCGGTCTTCGGTCGCCAGCGTCGCCTTGATCAGGTTGTCGGGAAAGTCTTCCAGCGGGATCGAGTCGTTGTGCTTGATGCCGCGGCTGCCGATCGGGTTGCCGTAGCGGTCGAGGAACGACACCGCGAGATCGGACTTCTTCAGCCAGTCGTCATCGGCAGTTTCGCGAAACGCAGGGATCGCCAGCGCCAGCATCATGATCAGGCCGCCGAGGCCGATGGTGGCGGCCTCCGACATCGGCTCGATGAACACCCAGCGCTTCCAGCGGCCGACGTAGAAGCGGTCCATGAAGGTCGAGTAGCGCTCATACAACTCGCGCAGGCCCTTGCCCGACGAAAACAGCGTCGAGTCGATGCGCGCGTCGAGATCCAGAAAGAAGTTCCGGATCTTCTGATTCCAGTGGGGCGGTAGGATCTGGCGCACCGGGACCTTCGGTCGTTCGAAACGCTCGCGCGCCTACAACGGGCGCTATCGATACGTCATGCTTCGATGTTGCGGCAAACCCAAGGCGCTTTTAGGACCCTTGGGGGACTCGCAACTGTTCTATCCGAGCGGGGGCTATAAACCAATGCTCTCGCTCACCATTTTGGTGTCAGCCCTAACGCGTTCCAGACCTTTTTCGCGCACTTAAGGCTTTTTGCGCCCGTAGTCAGCCCGCTTGCGCATCTGTTGGCGGACCCCCTAGAAGGGCCTACAGCCAAACGCGACCCGGAAATTATCAGACCGTATGACCGCACCGCCCAAACGCGCTTCCGGCCAGGAGGGATTCTTCTGGAAAACCAAGACGTTGGAAGAGATGTCCAACGCCGAATGGGAAAGCCTGTGCGACGGCTGCGCGCGCTGCTGCCTGGAAAAGCTCGAGGACGAGGACACCGGGAAAATCTACTTCACCCATGTTTCCTGCAAGCTGCTCGATTCCGGCCTGTGCGCCTGCAAGGATTACCCGAACCGTTCCGACAAGGTTCCCGATTGCGTCCGCCTGACGCCCGAGAACGTCCGCACCCTGAACTGGCTACCGCCGAGCTGCGGCTACAAGCTCGTCGCCGAGGGGCGCGACCTCTATTGGTGGCACCCGTTGATATCGGGCGATCCCAATACCGTGCATGAAGCCGGGGTTTCCGTGCAGGGGCGGGTGCACGGCACCGAGGACGAGATTCCGGATGAGGAGCTCGAAGACCACATCGTGCAATGGCCGGCGCT
>Ga0102590_1000857_pt1 | contig 55748 bp, 59 predicted proteins | sample AraplaMF_Col_mMF_FD_76859 | JGI IMG/M metagenome (GOLD analysis project Ga0102590, IMG submission 76859) | Arabidopsis root microbial communities from the University of North Carolina, USA - plate scrape MF_Col_mMF | ecosystem: Host-associated > Plants > Roots > Endosphere | place: USA...
TGCGGGATCTTCGGGTCGGGGATCTGCAGAGCCGCGTAACCGTCGCGCGTGATGCCGACGCCGATATAGGGAGTGCCCTTCGTGCCGGCGGCCTTGAACGCCTTGACCTCCATCAGGTGAGCCCGGGCGGATTTCAGCAGCGTGCAGCCGCCGGCCGGATCGGTGAATTTCAGGAACAGGATGGTCAGGAATTCGCGCGTGTGTTCCTTGACTATGTTCGGCTGGAGTTCGTCGAGCATCACGGCTGCGTCTCTTGCCGCGCTCTCTCAAGAGAGCGGCTGAGCAAGATCAAAAGACATGGCTTCTCCTCCACAGGGGCTTGCCGGCCTAGGATGTCAATGCGCATGGCGGAAACTGTTCAGACCGACGATTGATCTACTGTCGTCGTGCAACGTGTTTCAGGTCTTAATTCATCGATTTTTCGCAAGCGGTATCATCGCCGCCAGATGTCTGACGGGCACATTGCCGGTATAGCTGTGATCTATTGTGCTTGCTGTGTGGGCTGCATATGCAACTTTTAATACTTGTCTCATAGTTAACCGTTCACCGCAATAGCTATTTAGAAGCAGATGCTTGGCGGAAATTTCCGCGCCAGACGGCGGCGTTCCGACTATATTAAACGCGGTGGTTGCGATGGCGTGCGCCCACTGGACGGATTGCCGATTGGGGGCGACGACGGCAAATGGGATGGTACAGGGGTATTATTGTGGACGTTCGAGACGCAGTGCCGGCTGAAAGAGTTCAACGAAATTTCCGGACGGGTCTATCAGCAGGATCTGCGATCCGCCCGGTCCCGTGACGATGTCGTTGCGGAATTGGACGCCGGCGGTACGCAGGCGTGCCACTTCCACAGGCAGGTCGTCGACGATGAGATGTATACGATTCCAACCGCCGGATCGGGGCTGTGCGCCGTCCGGCATCGGTCGTGCCGCCGAACTCGTCGGTCCGCTGAGCAACAGTCGCAGCGCTCCGCGCCGCACATCCGCGAAAGCGGGGGCGTAGTTTGACAGAACTGAAAAGCCCAGATGAGTCGTGTACCATGTGATGGCTGCCTCGACATCATCGACCATGTAACGGACATTGACGGTCGTTTCCGACATTTCCTCCTCCCATCGCTCAGCAGGCGCGTCCTGCCTGAAGGCGTCGCCGTTGTACGTCACCGTCCATTTTATCACTTGAAAAGTGTCGCGGAATGGAAAAATGGAAATCATTTTGCCGAGGGCAGCATGCTGGAGGCGCTGCAACGGCCAAAAAGCTTTGGTGTCATGCCAGCCGTCGGCGGCGAACACCTCGATTGATCGCCGCAGCCTCAAGGGCCGAATGATTGAAACAGCGGTCGCCCGGTCCGTTGTTGTCCTTCCGGATCGCCGGGATGCGGGGCGGCTTGCGGGCCGCCGCCAGCGGTTGCTAATGGTATTTGTTGTCGAACACCGGAACCCTGAGGCAGGGCGAGCCTCAAACGATGACCGGCATCAGGAAGCGAACGAATTCGGATTCTTTCGTGGCTCCGTTCATTTCGATCAACGGAAATGTCCTCTCGCAGATAGTATTGCCCTGGTTGCCGCCAAGTAGCGTTACTGCAGTGTTCGTCCAGGAGACCACGAAGCCAACATGGCCGTTGCCGGTAGCCCAACTTGGATCAGCGAAGGGTGCATAGCGGCGAACCGCAATGGCGCCTGGTTTCGGCCCCTTCAACACAAGGAATTGATTCTTCTTGTTCCGGGAGAAGGATCGTGCACCGGGATGGTCGGTGCCGATGTGACCGCTGGTAACGAGGCAGTAATTGCCGAAGGCGGCACACCAATCAACCTCGTCGCCACCGGCGACCTCGAACCACGGTGCGCAAACTTCGAAGTAGTTAAGGATGCGTGGGTTTTCTCCGGGATCCGGCCACTGACTGCGTTCGCGCACGGGAAGGGCGGCTTCGCGGCGCGCGATGGTCATCCAGTCCTGCGTTGCCGACGCCGCCGACGACGCCACACTGAGGGTCGCACCGATCAGTGGTGCGGGCGGCGCATTCGGCCTGATCGTGCCTGGCTTCCATCCCTCGATGATCTGGATGAATTTCGCGATCTTGCGGAAGTCGTCCATCTTCAGGCCGGCAAGGACCGCCGTCAGCGCAATGCCTGTATTGTCGTGGATGAACTGCGCGTAGTCTTCGGACTCATTCTCGTTCGGGGGCGCATAGCGGAAGATAGCGTCCTTGAGTGTCCTGGATGTAGGAAGTCGTTTGGAGCAGGGCGATGACCGCCGCCTTTCCCGTGTCCTCGTCTGGAAAGATCGCAAAACTGCCGTCGTCGCCAATGGCGCCGCAATTGATGGAAAAATCGCCCTTGCGGATATTGCCCGGGTTGCAGTTGCGCCAGGAGCGGGAGCCGCCTTCGCGGATTTCGTCGCGGCCATCCGCGTCGGTATAGAGGATCGTTTTTGGTGCGGTCGCGCGGGCGTGGACGAACGGTCCATGCGCGCCGGCGGGTGGGTGGGGCAGGGCTGTCCATGTTGGCGACGGGCGGCGTGCTCGGTAGAGTTTCGCTAAGGCTAGCTCCGTCCGAGGAAGATAATGCGAGGTCGCAGGTGACGGTATAGGTACCGCCGGCATCGACGATCGGGCCGATCTTCATTTTCGCTTGCGCCAGAGCCGCGAGCACTCCGGTCAAACTGGTTTTGCCTATATCTGTGATTGTTTCCATGGCGCGTCCCCTCCGGCAGACGACTGGTAAAGGCGATCCGGACCGGCGACGCGGGGCGGTGTTGCGGCAATTCCTTCCGCTGCAGCGTATCGGACTGTCGATCTGCGGATTCACACTAATCAATATCAACCACTGATTGTGTTTCGAGGGGCTTGCGAGTGCTGCCGCCGCCTGTGTGCTGCCTTGAGGCGGCAAGTCGGCGCAGCCCCTTGCAGAGTGAAAATTTGGCGATACATGCTGCCGCCAGTTTCAACTTCGGGAATCACACATGCCCTTTGTTTTCAACCCAACCGCCGTCTGGCCGGTTGTCATGCTTTTCGCGTCCAACATCTTCATGACCTTCGCCTGGTATGGCCATCTTAAGCACAAGGGCGCGGCGCTGTTTATCGCCATCGTCGTCAGCTGGGCGATTGCCTTCTTCGAATACTGCCTTGCTGTGCCGGCTAACCGGATCGGTTCGGCAGTCTATTCGACGGCACAGCTGAAGACGATGCAGGAAGTGATCACGCTGCTCGTGTTCTCGGGCTTTTCGGTATTCTGGTTGGGCGAGAGCCTGACGTGGAACCATGTCATCGGTTTCGCCCTGATTGCGATCGGCGCATCGTTCATTTTTCGCGGCTAGACCTGGCCGCTAGCTGGCGCGATGTGCCTATCGTTCCACGAAGGCGCGCAGGCGCTCGAGTGCGTCGTCCCATTGTCGTGAGACACCGTCGAGATAAGCACGCATCTCGCCGATGCGATCGGGTTGGAAAGCGTAATGGCTTTCCCGCCCGACCTTGGTGGAGCGGACGAGGCCGGCCTGTTCCAGCACATGCAGGTGTTTCGTCACCGCTTGCCGAGTGAGCACAGTGCCGACCGAAAGCCCTGCAATCGAGCGTTCGCGCCCATCGCTGAGGGTCGTCAGCAGCGACAGGCGCGTTGGGTCTCCGAGGGCGGCGAACAGGATTGCCGCGTTCTCGCGGTGGGGTTCGACGTTATCGATCGACGTATTCCTTGATGTTTTTCATCTGTTCGGCCCAGCCGCCGTCGTTCATGCGGAAGGCTTCCTCCCGGCGGTGCGGCGGGACCTTGTCGAAGCCCGATTCCGTAACCGTCAGGCGTGAACCCAACGGCGTCGGTTCGAGGCGGAATTCGACGAGTGTCGGCGGCTCACCGGAATAGTCCACATCAGGATCGATGGCGTAGGGATGCCAGGCGAAGGAAAAGAGCTCAGGCTCCTCCATGCGCTTGACGGTCGCCTGCCAGCGAATGTGCTCGTAGCCGGGATAGGTGATGTGGCCTGTCGAATTTTCGCCCGGCACGAAGGGGCCGTCCAGTTGGACGCGGAACCATTCGCCGAACTCACGGTGATCGGTGATGGCCTTCCAAACGCGTTCGACCGGAGCATTCAGTTCGATGATCTTCTCGATGCGATCAGACATATAAGCAACCTCCTGGTTGCCTTTTTATCGCATGACAGCAGCGAAATGGCAACCAAAAAGTTGCGTGTTCTTGGCCGAGGACATCGTAGATGCGGAAAATGAAGCTGACCTGGTAGACCAGTCAGCAGCCGCGCCAGGCTAAGCGAGATCACCATCCCCATCACCACCTTGATGTCGAGAAAGACCTCGGGCGAAGCGACCGCCTCCATCGCCTACTCGGCGGGGACCGGCTTCGGCTTTCCGCTCTCGTCGAGCGCGACCATGATGAAGGTCGCCGCCGTCACCTGTTCCATGTTGTTGTAGCGGGCGCGCGTCGCCCATGCCTCGACCGAGAGCGTGATCGAGGTGCGACCGACAGCCACGATCGTTGTGTAGACCGAGAGCGTATCGCCGATCTTCACGGGAAGGGCGAAGGCCATCTCCTTGACGGCAGCGGTGACAACGCGGCCCTTGGCACGCTCGGAAGCCATGATGCCCGAGGCAAGGTCCATCTGCGCCATGACCCAGCCACCAAAAATGTCGCCTGCCGGATTGGCGTCGGCAGGCATCGCCACGGTGCGAAGAGTCAGCGCGCCGTTCGGCTTGGCGTTGTCGGTCATGGAGGGCTCCTGTTCGGGAAAGGGATAACGATTCCGGAAGGACCGTAGCGCAGAAGGCTCGGAAGCGAAACGCGGTGCTGTCGAGAGACGGTCGGTTCGTCGCTGGATCTGCTACTATGGTTCTACGAGAAGTTACCTAGCGCGGTTTGTATCGGCTTTCCCTTATCGATAAAAATCAATGCCTTGCATAGAAAATTGGGCCAATGGCAAGAATGCTCACCCTACGGTAATTAAGCAGATTCTAATTTACATTCACGATCCGGTAAGGCCCACATAGCAGTATTTCATTATGATCAAATTCTGAACTGCCGGGGCTCAATGCGTAACGTCAAGATTTCCACCCGCCTCTATTCTCTCGTGGGGCTGGCGCTGACCATTCTGGTGCTCGCCATCACATTCTTCCTCAACTATTCACACTCCAAGCTGGAGAGCGAACGCAAGCAAGGTCTTGCACAAATGGATGCGACCGCGATCGCCATCTTCCAGAAATACTACAAGCTGGAACAGTCCGGCGCCATGACCCGGGAGCAGGCGCAGACCGCGGCGAAGGACGTGATCTCGGCCATGCGCTACGGTGGCAACGGCTATTTCTGGATCAACGACATGCATCCGACGATGATCATGCATCCGATCAAGCCGGAGCTGAACGGAACGGACCTGTCCCAAAACAAGGATCCGACCGGTAAGTTCATCTTCGTCGAGTTCGCCAATACCGTGAAGAAGAGTGGCGAAGGCTTCGTCGATTATTACTGGCCGAAGCCGGGTGCGGCCGATCCGGTGCTCAAATATTCTCATGTGGTCGGCTTCGAGCCCTGGGGCTGGGTGGTTGGCACCGGTGTCTATGCCGATGATCTTGCAGCGCTCTATCGCCAGAACGCGATCTGGGCTGCCGGTGCCTGCATCATCGGGGCGATCATCATCATCGGCGTTGCCTTTGGTATCGTTCGTAGCGTGACGTCGCCGATCGCCCGGCTAAAGGGCGCGATGAACGCGATTGCCGAGGAACGCGACGCCGCCGATATCGTCGATCACGATCGGCGCGACGAGATCGGCGCAATGGCGAAATCTCTCCTTGTGTTGCGGGATTCCGTCCGCGAGCGGGTGCTGATGCGCGAGCGCGAGAGTCAGCACCAGTTGCAGATCGAGGAGGAGCGTCGCGGCAACGAGGCAAACTGGCGCTCGGCAGCGGATCGCCAGACCTTTGCCATCCAGTCGCTCGGTGCCGGACTTGAGAAACTGGCTGCCGGCGACCTGACCGTGTCCATCGGCGATCTCGGTGCGGACTATGCCAAGCTGCGCTCCGACTTCAACTCGGCCGTCGATGCGCTGAACGGCGTTATCCAAGCGATCGCGGAATCGACGCGCGTCGTCAACGGCAGCGCCGGCGATATCAGCGAGGCCACGAACAATCTGTCGAAGCGCACCGAGCAACAGGCGGCTGCGCTGGAAGAGACGGCGGCGGCACTCGACGAGATCACCGCGACCGTGCGGACCGCCTCGGAACGTGCAGCGGAAGCCCGCGAGATGGTGGCGGAAACCAAGACCAGCGCCGGCAAGTCGGGCGACATCGTCCGCAATGCGGTCACGGCGATGAACAGGATTGAGGATTCATCGAACCGTATCAGCCAGATCATCGGCGTTATCGATGAGATTGCCTTCCAGACGAACTTGCTCGCGCTCAATGCCGGCGTCGAAGCCGCACGTGCAGGCGAGGCGGGACGCGGTTTCGCCGTCGTCGCACAGGAAGTGCGCGAGCTTGCGCAGCGGTCCGCCAATGCCGCGAAGGAGATCAAGGTGTTGATCAGCACCTCGGCAAGCGAAGTCGGCAACGGCGTGATGCTGGTGCGCTCCACTGGTGATGCGCTGCTCGAAATCGAGGAGCTGGTCAATCGCGTCAACAACCATGTCGTCTCGATCGCCACGGCGGCGCGCGAACAGGCCACGGGCCTCAACGAGATCAACACCTCGGTCAACCACATGGACCAGATGACGCAGCAGAATGCCGCGATGGTAGAGGAAACGACGGCTGCTAGCCAGACACTGGCCGAGGAAAGCCGACAGTTGAGCACCTTGCTTGCCAATTTCAAGCTGCGCGCGAGTGGCAACAGCACGAGGCGGATGTCCCGCGCCGCCTGAACGGCGGATTGGCAACAAGCGGAGGCTCCCGGTAGTGATCGGGAGCTTTTTTGTATGGAGCCTACCTGTTCGTGCGTCCCTTGAGTTTGCGCTTTCAGATAGTAAGGTGCATGGCGTCCCGTAGCGGATCGCCTGCCGACTTTGATGGTGACGTGAGCGAGGCGGGGCGCAGGTGCAGCCGGTTGATATCGGTGTCAGAAGCGTGAGAGGGAGCGCATGAAACGTTTGCTGCTGCGCCTATTCGTGTCGCTTTCGACGCCGGGGCTGGCGCTTGGCTTCATCTTCTTTGCCGCGTCGCTGACTCCGAGCCTCATGCCACGATCCTTCTTCGTTCAAGGTGCACTGTCCGGCATCGCCGCCGCCGTCGGGTATCTGTTCGGGGTAACCTTTACCTGGCTGTGGAAATACCTGGAACTGCCGATGTCGGCCGGGCGAAGACTGCCCGGCAACCTGATCGTTTGCGGACTTGGTGTTGTATTGTCCGTCCTCGTCCTGTGGCGCGCGGCCGGCTGGCAGAATTCGATCCGCGACTTGTGGCACATGGAGCGCGTCGACACAGCTGAGCCCTTCAGCGTCGCCTTCGTCGCGATCGTTGCTTTCTTCATTGCCGTTCTGGCCGGTAGGCTGTTCCGGTTGACGTGTCTGTTCCTGTCGGAATGGCTATCGCGCTTCGTGCCGCGCCGCGTCTCTCAGGTGATCGGGGGTATTCTTGCGATCGCGCTTTTCTGGTCTGTGGTGGATGGCGTCCTGCTGCGCGCGGCGTTGCATCTGGCCGATAGTTCGTTCCAGAGGGTCGATGCGCTTCTGGAAGATGGCGTCCCCAAGCCAAGTGATCCGGCAAAGACCGGAAGCGCCGCCTCGCTTGTCACTTGGGAGGGACTTGGGCGTCAGGGCCGCAATTTCATCGGATCAGGGCCGACAGCTGCGCAGATCGCTGATTTCTGGAAGACGCCGGCGCGCGAGCCGCTGCGAACCTATGTCGGCCTGAATAACGCGGAAACGATCGAAGAGCGGGCAAAGCTCGCGCTCGATGAGATGAAGCGCCAAGGCGCGTTTGAACGTTCGCTCCTGGTCATCATCGCCCCGACGGGAACCGGCTGGATCGATCCGGAGGCAATGGACACGCTCGAATATCTGCATCACGGCGATGTGGCGAGCGTCGGGCTTCAGTATTCCTATCTGACCAGTTGGTTGTCGCTGCTGGTCGAGCCGGAATACGGTTCTGCTTCCGCCAAGGCATTGTTTCGGGAAGTGTACGGCTACTGGACGACGTTGCCAGGGGACAAGCGACCGAAGCTCTACCTGCACGGCCTCAGCCTCGGAGCGCTGAATTCCCAAGTCTCGGCCGATATTTTCGACATCGTTGCGGATCCATTCCAGGGGGCGTTGTGGAGTGGGCCGCCTTTTGAAAGCAGGATGTGGCGAGACGTGACGGCGGCGCGCAATCCCGAATCGCCTGCATGGTTGCCGCGGTTCCGCGACGGATCTCTCATTCGGTTCACAAACCAGACGAACCAGCTGGATATTCCCGGCGCAAAGTGGGGGCCCATTCGCATCGTCTATCTGCAATATGCCAGCGATGCCGTGACGTTCTTCGATCCCTATTCTTTCTATCGCGAACCGGCATGGATGCGGCGTCCGCGTGGGCCGGACGTTTCGCCGAGCCTGCGTTGGTTTCCCGCGCTGACAATGCTGCAATTGCTGGTCGATCTGGCGATCGCAACGAGTTCTCCGATGGGGTACGGCCACGTCTATGCGCCGCAGCACTATATCGATGGCTGGGTTGCCGTGACGGACGCGAAGATCGATGGAGAGAAGCTCGATGCGCTGAAGCGGCTGTTCGAGACCCGGTCGGTGCAGGCAGGCGCAGGCGACTAGTTATCCACAGTCTGCGTCCCAAACCGGGAAACGCTGTGCATTAACCATGTCCGTTAGCGTTTCATTTAGCGTCTCGTATCAGTTTGCGCCGCAGTGGCTGGGAAACCACAGCATTGAGGCTCGAAACAATGACCTACAGCGGCTTGCTTCTTACTGCCATCGTGGCTGGTTTGATCACAATTCTGGCGGCCGGCAGTCGTCCGGCGACTGAGGCTGCGTCCAATTGGCCGCAGATGGACGTTATGAAGACTGATCGGATCGTTACGGGCAGTGTTCCTGCACGATAAAATGAACGTGCGTCAGATCTATCCCTTGCCTGCGCCGGTGGACGTATCAAATCGGCACCCCGGACGTCTCCCAGCGAGGCGTCGCAACTGATATTCAGACTTTGTTAGGCGTTAGCGACGCGAGGCCTTTTGCAACCTCGGCGGATGACCTAAGCCGATATCATGGGAGAGAAATCATCATCCGAGTCACGGCCGTGCCTGATCGATCTGGTGATCGTCGGCGTGGTCGCGGGACTTCTGGCTTGCCTTTTGCGCGGCGGCAATATCGGTGCAATCGCGCCGGTGGGCCTTGGAACAGCCTTGTCCTGGTATTTTCTGGGCTTCCCGATCATCAGGACAAGAAATCGCTCGCGCTAATTGGTCATTTCGAAGCAAGAGCACGTTAAGAGTCAGGGGCTTAAGCGGGTAGGGGTTCTTAAGGCAATTTACCCATGTGTAGTTCCGATCAACGTTATGATGTCATTTGCGACCCGCTCGACCTCTGGATGGTGTGGGACAACGAGACTGAAGAGCCTGCATCCTTCGGCGGGCAGATATTGCATGGCCTGACAGAAGGCCACGCCATTGAAGTCGCCAAAATCATGAACGAGTTGTACGGTAACGAGAAGCGCGATGCGGCTCGTTTATCCAACGATGACCTTGGCCAGACTACGTCTCGCGGCGGGTGCTGATGTTCTCGGGTGCCACTATTGCGCGTTATGGCGCCGTGCTGGCACGGGCATAAGGTTCAGGTTATTCTCCGTCGCCACAGGCTTTGACAGTGATGTTGTGTGCGAATTCGGCAGGCGCACGGCATGGCGGGGAGGCGGATGCGGTGAGCACCAAGGAATTGTTCTCGATTGCCGCTGCTCACGCGGCTCGTTTTCGCGAGACGACTAACAACCGTCTCCATCGTCCTTTGCGTGACTATGACGCCGCCGTGGAAGCGTTTGGCGCCCCGCTGCCTGAACTGTCGGCGCCGATGATCGACGTACTCGACGAGCTGGTGGCAACGGCGGAACCTGGGTTGCATTTGATGACAGGGGCGCGCTTCTTCGGCTGGGTCATTGGCGGCTCCCATCCCATGGGAGTTGCCGCGGATTTCCTGACGAGCGCGTGGGGGCAGAACGCCGGCAACCACGCTGTGTCGCCCTCAGCGGCGGCCGTCGAAGCCGTAGGGGCACGCTGGCTGCTTCAGCTGCTAGACCTTCCGGCGGGCTCCTCGGTGGGCTTTGTCACAGGCGCGACTGTGGCGAATTTCACTTGCCTTGCGGCCGCCCGTGGCGAGGTGCTGCTGCGGGCCGGCTGGGACGCCGACGCCAAAGGGTTGTTCGGAGCGCCGCCGATCACAGTGCTGATTGGCGATGACGCGCATACGACTGTGTTCTCCGCCTTGCAGTTTCTCGGTCTCGGCCACGACCGCGTGGTGCGGGTTGCGACGGACGATCAGGGGCGCATCCTGCCGACGGCGTTTGAGCAGGCTGCCAGCGAGGTTACCGGGCCTTGCGTCGCCATCCTCCAGGCTGGGCAAATCAATACGGGCGCCTGCGATGATTTCTGCAGGCTGATCCCCATCGCCAAATCGAAGGGCGCGTGGGTCCATGTCGATGGAGCATTCGGCCTCTGGGCCCAGACTTCCGCACGGCGACGCCATTTGACCGCCGGTGTCGAGCAGGCTGACAGTTGGGCGACCGATGGGCATAAATGGCTTCAAACGCCCTATGATTGCGGCTATGCGATCGTGCGCGACGAGCTCGCGCATCGGCGGGCCATGACGATTTCGGCGAGCTATCTGCCGCTTGCCAGCGAGGGCGAGCGTGACCCTTCACATTATGTGCCGGAACTGTCACGCCGCGCGCGGGGTTTCGCCACATGGGCGATGATCCGACATCTGGGGCGCAGCGGCATCGAAGCTGTTGTCGATGGAGCGTGTGACGCCGCGGCAGGCGTGGCGCGAGCACTCGCAACGGAGCCTGGAATTGCGATCGGCAACGATGTCCAGCTCAACCAGGCGATCGTGTGCTTCGGAGCGGACCTGCCGCCCGAACAGGCCAATGATCTGACGAGGCGAGTGATCGGTGCCTTGCAGCGGGAAGGCGTCCTGTTTGCCGGCGGAGCAACATGGCGCAGTAGGCAGGTTATGCGTCTATCGGTCACCAACTACCAGACGAATTCGGTTGAAGCCTTGACGGCGGTCGAAGCCATTTTGAGAGCCTACCGGGAAGAACGGCGCTCTGCCGTGTGACCGCATCGTGACATGCTCTGCCGCTATGCTCTTAGTGGGTTTGGGCAATGCTCAGTCGCCGTTTGCAAGAACTGCAATGCTACCGGCTGCGGTCCCTTAGCCAGCGGTCAATCGAGAGGGCGCCGGCGCCGGTGGCCGCGAGCACAAACATGCCACCCGCGATGGCTAAATCCTTTTCGAAATGAAGGAGTTCGTTCTGATCGCTGAAGTTGGTGTGAAAGAGTGTGGCGGTCGCCACGCAAAACAGACCCAAGGCCGAAGCGCCGATGCGGGTCAAAAATCCCGTGGCGATGGATAGACCGGCGCAGATCTGGAGAGCGATCGTCGCCACCAGCAGGGGAACACTCAAGCCGAACTGTGCGGCCATATCGACCGCACCCGAAAAATTCAGTGCCAGCGAAACGCCCTCATGCAGAAAGATCCAGGCAAGCAGCAGCCGACCGATCAACAGGGCAACATCGCGTACGTTCGCGCCGACCGAGGGTTTGCTATCCGCCATCTCTTGCTCCCGTGCCCGCGCCGCCAGCGACCTCTGAGCAGCGTGGCCCCATTATAGTTCATCGACGAGGATACGTCGCCAACTCTTCAAAGAGAACGGCGCTGCTTTCACGGATAAGAACCGGGTTAGGCAGCATCCATCTTTTGATTGCCGATGCAGGCAGGATCCTGGTGCACCTTGAAGCGGTTCTTGCCGTCAGTCTTGGCCTTATAGAGCGCGGAGTCGGCACAAACGAAGATGTCGGAACGCAGCGATTGATCGAAGAAGGCCACCCCCACGGATGCGCCGACATGCATTCTGGAGCCATCCCGTTCGACGGAGCGGTTAAGGCTTTGGATAACCGTTTCGGCGAGCTTGGTGACGCTCTCGGCGCTATCGTAGCCGGTGACAATGACCGCGAATTCATCGCCGCCAATGCGGGCCACGAGGTCTGCCCCTTTACATGCCGCCTGCAGGCGTTCTGCCGTTTCCTTGAGGCACTCGTCGCCGGCCTGGTGACCGAACGTGTCGTTGATGCCCTTGAAGCCATCGAGGTCGATGAGAAGCAAGGCCATGGTGGTTTCGCCGACAGCCTGCCGGGGCAGGCGCTGCAGGGCAGTCTGAAACTGTGCGCGGTTCGGCAGGCCGGTCAGGATGTCGAATTCCGCAAGATAGCGGATCTGGTCGAACATCATCTTTTCGGCCGTGATGTCGAGTTTCATGCCGAAGATGCGGACAGGGACATCGCCCTCACATTCGACTGTAGCCGTAATGCGGATCCAACGGGTGTTGCCCTTCGGCGTGACGATCTCCGCGTCGAGTGTAAAGCCGCTTCGCTCCTCAATCGCGCGACTGCGCCGTCGCACGAGCTCGGCCAGCGATTCCTGGGAGTAGCATTTCAAGATTTCCGAGCGATCGAGCTCGGCGTGGTATGGCATGTCGAAGAGGTCGTAGACCATCTTGGTCCAGACAAGGCTGTTGTCCGGCAGGCTGCATTCCCACACACCGATCCTTGCGGCTTCCGAGGAGCGATCGAATATCTTGCGGCTGTGGGCGAGGGCGACTGCGTGCTGATCGAGCCGCTGCTGCTTTTCTGCGAGGGCGCGCTGGAGCGCCTCGATGGCGGCCTCGCTCTTGCGCCGGAATGATGGCAGGCGGTCGGCGATTTTAGCGAAAGCAGCAAAAAATTTCATGCCCAACCCAACGTTAGACGGCCTAATCCTACAATCGTTGGAATGACTTAAGATTTCGTTTTGCGCGTCGTGCGGCAACTTGCCGTGCCGAATGTGGACATGCCCAAACCGGGACATTCGAACGCCTGGGATGAACCTGTGCGTGTGTGTGTTCCGGCTCGGTTTCCGCTTCAGGACGGGGGATGGCGGTGGTCCAGGTAAGCTTTCGTTCACCGTTCTTCATTAAATTTCGGCCTAAGTTTTAGATCCCTGCCGTTCTTCGGAAGCGATGAGAGCATGGCCTTTGTATCCATTCTTCGGCAGTACGTGCTGCCAGTGTTGCTCTCGACGGCGCTGGTGACGTGTTCGACCGATGGCCTTATCCCGCCCGGCGAGGTGGACAACGGTACGCGGGTGGGGTCGATCTCTCCGCCTGAGCGTCGCGTCGCGGCGGCCCGGATGCAAACGGCACCAACTGAACAGGCCTATCCGGTTGCCAATACGCCGGTCAGCGATGCTGCCGGATCCGTCGACTATCTCAACACACCCAATCTTGCCGGAACGGGACAAACCCGCGTCCAGCGCCTGCCGCAAACGCTTCAGGCGCCGGCGCAGCCTAGGCGGCTGCCGATGATCGATAGCGACGAGGCAATGGCGGGCGCACAAGGCGCAGCCGGCTCGCTTCGAAGCCAGCCTTCGACCTGGGGCGGCACGCAGCAGCTCGCCGTGCCCGAGGGCGGTGTCAACATGGATGCTGAACTTGGCGCGGAGCCCGTGGTTGGCCTTGCCGAGGAGCAACAGCAGCAGATCGCCGAGGGGCAATCCGATCAGCCCGTTGTCGACGGCATCGGTACCGAAAATCCGACCCAGCTTAACCGTGCGCGTATCCCGGCGCCCGCAGCACAGGCGCGGATGGGCAACGCGCCTGTGTGGACCGATGGAAGGCCGGTCGTCGCCCCGGCGCGCGTGCCGGAGGAGAACGAGGAGCAGGAGGTCGCCATGCTGCGACCGAACAACCCGACCGCGCCGATGATGAGCGAACCAGCGGCTCCTGTGGATCCGAGCATGATGCCGGCCTCGGAACTTGCCTGCCGTCGCGAATTGAAGCGGATGGGTGTCGTCTATACCGAGAAGCCGCCGATCTCGCAGGGGCCCGCCTGCCAGGTGCCATATCCGATCTCCCTGGAGGGCCTTTCCGGCAACATCGGCGTCCAGCCGGCGGTGACGCTGAATTGCCAGGTGGCGCTCGCTTTCGCCAAATGGGTCAAGAACGAACTCGCGCCCTCCGCTCGCTTTCGCTACTGGTCCGGCATCAAGACCATTCAGCCGCTCGGTGGATATAGCTGCCGCCGTATGAACAACAGCCGGCAGCGCTACAATCCGATGTCTGAGCATGCCCGTGGCAACGCGATTGACGTCGGCAAGTTTGTCCTGAAGAGCGGTCACGCGATCGACGTGCGCAAGAAGGGGCTGTTCTCTTTCCGGGAAGGAAGGTTGCTGCAGGCCGTGCGCAGCGACAGCTGCAAGTATTTCAACACGGTGCTGGGACCGGGCAGCAATCCGGAGCACTGGAACCATTTCCACTTCGATCTGCGAGCACGCCAAAGCGGCAGGGTCTACTGCGATTGAAAAGGAAAGGCCGGCTCGAGAGCCGGCCCCAAGGCGAACGCGGCGTGGGCGGCGCCGCCCAACCGGGTCAGGTCATGTAATTACTGGTAATGCACTCTACTGCATGTCGAGGAAGCAAAAGGAGCGTAACGAGATCGCTCAGACGGCTGCTCCGCAAGGGGTGCGGCGGGACGGAGAGCGCTTGCTTGCCTCGCCGTCTTTATGGATGAGAAATATCACCGGCTGATGACATCTTGCCGCCGCCAGGTTTTCCATAGGGCCGAACGCGGGCATTTTCACGCAAGTGAATACTCTGTTCATCTTCATCGGGATGTCAAAACTACTTGAAGCGGCTATATAGCGCCCAGCAACTTCCGCCGCAGATGTCAGAAGAGCCCTTTATGGCCCCGATTATTTCCATCCGAAATCTCACCAAAACCTATGCCAACGGATTTCAAGCGCTGAAGGGCATCGACCTCGATGTCGAGCGAGGCGAGATTTTGGCGCTGCTCGGGCCGAACGGCGCGGGCAAGACGACAATGATCTCGATTGTTTGTGGCATCGCCAATCCGAGTGGCGGCACGGTCATCGTTGCCGGTCATGACGTGGTGAAGGATTTCCGGGCGACGCGCTCCATGATCGGTCTCGTCCCCCAGGAGCTAACGACGGACCAGTTCGAGACCGTTTGGAATACCGTCAGCTTCTCGCGCGGACTGTATGGCAAGCGACCCAATCCGGCGCATATCGAAAAGGTGCTGCGCGATCTGTCGCTATGGGACAAGAAGGACAACATGCTGCGGCAACTGTCCGGCGGCATGAAGCGGCGCGTGCTCATCGCCAAGGCGCTGTCGCATGAGCCGGAAATCCTGTTTCTCGACGAGCCCACGGCGGGCGTGGATGTGACGCTGCGGAAGGACATGTGGCATGTGGTCGAGAAGTTGCGCAAGGCGGGCGTGACGATCATCCTGACCACGCATTACATCGAGGAGGCGGAAGAGATCGCCGACCGCGTCGGTGTCATCAATGGCGGGCAGCTGCTGTTGGTGGAAGAGAAGACGGCCCTGATGGCCAAGCTTGGCCGCAAACAGCTCATTCTGGAACTGAACGAGCCGCTACAAGCGCTGCCGGAGTGTTTTGCCGGCAACGGCCTCTCGCTCGCCGCGGACGGCAGTCGCCTGATCTACGATTTCGACGCACAGAATGAACAGGAGAGCGTCGCCACACTGCTGACGCGCCTCGGTGAGCAGAACATTCACTTCAAGGATCTTTCGACGCAGCAGAGCTCGCTGGAAGACATCTTCGTGGCGCTCGTGGGAGGAGCGAAATGAACGTCGAAGCCATCAAATCCATCTATTTCTTCGAAATGGCGCGGACGCGCCGGACGCTCCTGCAAAGTGTCGTTTCGCCGGTCATTTCGACATCGCTCTATTTCATCGTCTTCGGCGCGGCGATCGGTTCACGGATCCAGGAGGTGGAGGGTGTGTCCTATGGCGCGTTTATCACGCCAGGGCTGATCATGCTGACGCTGCTTGGCCAATGCATCAGCAACGGCTCCTTCGGGATCTATTTTCCGAAGTTCACCGGCACGATCTACGAGGTATTGTCGGCGCCAGTGGCAATGACCGAGATTTTGCTCGGCTACGTCGGGGCGGCGGCGACAAAGGGGCTGATGATCGGGGTGATCATCCTGCTGACTGCAAACGTCTTCGTGGAGGTCAGGATCGAGCATCCCGTGATGATGGTGCTGTTCTTTCTGTTGACGGCCATCACATTCAGCCTATTCGGCTTCATGATTGGAATCTGGGCGACCAACTTCGAGCAGTTGAACCTCATTCCCATGCTGGTCGTGCCGCCGCTGACCTTCCTTGGCGGCAGCTTCTATTCGATCAGCATGCTGCCGCCGTTCTGGCAGGCGGTGAGCCACTTCAACCCGGTGCTCTATCTGGTAAGCGGTTTCCGCTGGAGCTTCTTTGGCATCGCCGACGTCAATCCGCTGGTAAGCCTTGGGATGATCTCACTCTTCCTCGTGCTTTGCCTCGGGACGCTGGGCTGGATCTTCCGGACAGGCTATAGGCTGCGGAGCTAAACGCGGATCGGCGGGGGCGGCCGGCCTTAATCGCGCATCCGAAGTTCGTCGGTCTGTATCTGCAATGAGCCGAGGGTAGACAGGAAGCTCATGCCGAGGAGGCTCTGATCGAGCTTGCCATCCTGCGCGACGCTGGCAGGAACGTTGTGGCGAATGATCGGGCCGATCGCGACCTCGGAAAGCGTAACGCGGGCGGCACGGGCGCGGCCATTGGCCGTCATGACGCTCATCGTATAATCGAGGTTGTCGGGCATGATGCCCACTCGCTCGGCATCCTGGCGGGACAGCGCGATCATGCTGGCGCCGGTATCGACCAGCATCGAAATGCTCTGGCCGTTGATCGTGACATAGGCCTCGTAGTGCCCGTTCAGGAGCTTGTGAAGGATCACCTCCTGACCGCCCTCGCTGGTGGTCACGACCACGGCGCGGCCCGGCACGAGACCGGCGAGCAGGCGGTTGCCGACGCCAAGCGCCTCCTGTCGGTAGAGATAGACGGTAGCAAGGCCGAGGATCAGGACGAGCCAGATCATCAGGTTGCGTAAAGTCTCGCTCGCGCTGGTGCGCCGCGCCCAAATGCCCGCGGCCAGCATCAATGCGATAGGAAGCAAATAGACAAAACGGCCGAAATCGTCGGTCCGCATACCGAAGATGCGGCTCGTGTCGTCGCTGAAGATGAGGACCGCGAAACCCAGGCCAAGGACCGCAAGAACAATCGTCAGACGGTTCATACATGCTGCTCCGCGCCGGCCTGGGTGGTCGGCTGTAATGGTATCGTCAGTCCGCTCGCGGCAAGTCGCGCGGGCAACAGGGTCATCAGTCGCCGGCGCTCCTCGTCGGAGAAGGATGTCCAGCCACCGATCTCCGGAAGCGTGCGGCCGCAACCTATGCACAGGCCGGTTCCCGGGTCGATCGAGCAGACATGGATGCAGGGTGTTTGCATGCGTTCTATATCGAGATTTCACGAAGCCATGGCAAGGGCGCAGAGGGCGGCGATTTCCGAAATCTGCTGGGTCGCGCCGAGCGTGTCGCCCGTGTGCCCGGCCAGTTTGCGACGGACGATGCGGGTGAAGGTCATGGCGGATAAACCACAGGCGAGAAGGGCACAGACGAGGGGCAGGAGACCGAAGCTCGGCCAGAGCATCAGAGCAGACAAGAGGCAGCCGGAGACGAGCGCCATATGCATCGCGCCTTCACCCGGCTGTCCGGCCGCCGCGGCGACGCCATCGGGTTTGGCCGGCGGCAGCCGATGCCAATGCCAGACGATCGCGGCGCGGCTGATGCAGGCAATCGCCGGGATAGCAAGCGCTGCGGCCAGGGGCGGCGCTGCGCGCGCGATCGCGGCGAGTGCCGCCGCTCGAAGCGCGAACGACAGGATCAGCGAGATCGCGCCATAGGTGCCGATGCGGCTGTCCTTCATGATCGACAGCGCATGATCGCGGTCGCGCCCACCACCGAGGCCGTCGGCGCAGTCGGCAATGCCATCCTCATGCAGCGCGCCGGTCAGTGCCGCCTGGACGGCAAGCGCGCAGAACGCCGACATCAGCCGGTCGGCGTGCAGGCCAAGCATGAGCAGGAAGACTAGAGCGGGCAGGAGTGCAATGAAAATGCCTGCCGTGGGGAAGGTGCGGGAGGCTCTGTCCAGCTTGCCGTTGAAGCCGCCGAAGGCGAAAGACGGCATCGGAATGCGGCTGAGGAAGGCAACGGCACGAGCAAGGTCGGTCGCATAATTTCCGATGTACATTTTGACCCTGACTCCGCGACCATATGCAGCGCTTTAGGAGTTGTTCGCCTCGGCGCCTGCCTTTAAGAGAGTGGCGACGAAAGAAGCTGATTTGCAGCAAAAAAACAAGTTACCGACCAAGACAAGGAAACCGCATTCATGAGCGTTTCAGGCATGCCATTCGACGATTTTCGGGCACTTCTACGCGATCTGCCGGGACCGGATGCCAGGGCGCTGGCGGCCGCGCGCGAGCGCGATGCGCAGTTGACGAAGCCGCCCGGCGCGCTCGGACGGCTCGAGGAAATCGCCTTCTGGCTCGCAGCCTGGACGGGCAGGGTACCCGCGGTCAACCGGCCATTGGTGGCCATCTTTGCCGGCAATCACGGCGTCACCAGGCAGGGCATCACGCCGTTCCCGCCCACCGTGACACAGCAGATGGTCGAGAATTTCGCGGCTGGCGGCGCCGCGATCAATCAGATCTGCGTGGCCTATGACCTAGGTCTGAAGGTCTTCGATCTGGCGCTCGACTATCCGACGGGCGACATTACCGAAGAACCTGCATTGTCCGAGCGTGACTGTGCGGCGACCATGGCATTTGGAATGGAAGCAATTGCTGGCGGCACCGATCTTCTTTGCATCGGCGAGATGGGGATCGGCAACACCACGATCGCAGCGGCGATCAACTACGCCCTCTACGGTGGCACGGCGCGTGATTGGGTTGGTCCGGGTACGGGCTCCGAAGGCGACATGCTGGAGCGCAAGATCGCGGCCGTCGAGAGAGCGGTTGCGCTGCACAGCGATCATCTGGGCGATCCGCTGGAGATCATGCGCCGCCTCGGCGGGCGCGAGATTGCGGCGATGGCCGGGGCGATCCTTGCGGCGCGTGTCGAGCGGATCCCAGTTCTGATTGACGGCTATGTCGCGACCGCCGCCGGCGCCATCCTGAAGGCGGCCAATCCCTCGGCGCTTGATCACTGCCTGATCGGCCACGTCTCCGGCGAGCCGGGACATTTGCGAGCAATCGAGATGCTCGGCAAGACGCCGCTTCTGGCGCTTGGCATGCGGCTCGGCGAGGGGACGGGCGCGGCCCTTGCGGCCGGGATCGTCAAGGCAGCCGCCGCATGCCATTCCGGGATGGCAACATTCTCGCAAGCAGGCGTCAGCAACAAGCATTAAGCCTTCAGGCTCGTGACAGGTTGATGACAGAGTTCTTGCCGCGGGGACCGTGAACCGGTATTCGCAATTTCTGACCGATGGCGGCAATGGCCCGCCATCGAAGGACGACGAGGGCACTTGATGAAACCTGCCGTGACAAAACTCACCGGCATCAGCCACTTCTTTGCAGCCGCCGGCTATTCGCTGGGCGGTTTCAGGCGGCTTATCAAGGAGGCCGCGTTCCGGCAGGAACTGCTGTTTTTCGCGGTTTCGATGATCCTCCTGATCGCCGTTGGCGCCACGTTGGCGGAGATGATGATCGCGACCGTGCTGTTCCTCGCGCTCTTCGCCGTCGAGGCGCTGAACACCGCGATCGAGGAGGTCATCGACAGGATTTCGCCGGAGATCTCGATGGTCGGGAAGCACGCCAAGGATCTCGGCTCCTTCGCGGTCGTCTGCATGATCGCGGCGTGCGGTTTGTTCCTGCTGTTTACGATCGGGAAGCATTTGTTGTTTGGCTAACGACATCGCAACCAGCAGTGGCTTTTGGTTGTGTGTCTAGCCGTGATACATCGTGCAATTGCATTCGAAATATGACCGTTCTATCCCCGGGCGGAAAGTGGGGGATGCAATGGCGACTTTACCGGAAAAATCGGACCAATATCTTGGCGAGCGGTTCGAAGCCGCAGAACGCAACAGGCATGCCGTCCTACTCCTCGAAGCGGGGGTGGGCGCAACCGCCGCAGCATTTGTCGGCGCGGGTATGGCGCAGGCAGATGGAATTCTCGGTGGTTTCGGGGTGGGCGCGCTCATCGTTTTGGCGGGGATCGCGGTCGGAGGGTTCCTAGGCTTTCTGTTTTCCGTCCCCCCGTGTTTTGGCGAGAGACAATTCGGCGACCCTAGCTGCTGCTACGGCGTCAACAAACACCCCTGCAAATCCGAAGGCCGCGGTGCTCGACTATCAAAATGCGACGTTGCCTGCAGCCGGAAAAGAGCGGCTTCTCGGATCCAATACCAACCTGGAACGCATCTCCGAGTGGCTGAGGACGATGCTCGTTGGTGTCGGCCTCACCGAGGTTGACTCGCTGGGTGATCGATTTCGCGATTTCAGTGATTTCCTAGCAGAAAGGGTAATGATCTTCAGAGATGGATCGTCGTCTGCGGGGATTCTGCCAGCAGTGGGGCCGCTTCTTCTGGTCGCGGGCTTGGTCAGCGGCTTTATATTCTTCTATTTGTATACTCGCATCTATCTCTCACCGCTGTTCCTTTACGTTGAAAAAATACTAACTGATCCTGGGGCCGAACGGCTGAAACAGGAAATGGTGAACGAGGTCAAGAAGGTCGCCACATCACTGCCGCAGGACAGCCCAATGATAACGTATGCATCTCGGGCATCGAGCCTGTCTGTTAACGACAGTCTCAACGTTATTGCAAACTTGCTTTACCAGACAGGAGGATATCTGACGGCTACCGAACTGGGGAATAAATTGACGGCAACGCCGGCAGTGAAACTATCGCGATACTGGTTCTTGATGGCTGTTGCCTATGGTCAGAAGCATCATTATTTGCCGAACGACGCATCCCCCGATGAGCGGCGGATTGCGCGAGATGCTGTCCTGCACGCTGCGCGCAAGGCGGTCGAGCTCAGCGAAGCTGCGAAACGGGCTCTAAAAAACTTGACTGATCCGACCAGCATCGACAATGACCTGCAGGACTTCGAAGATGATCCGGATTTCAACGGGATCGTCGACTAGACTTTTATGCAAAACTCCGGCGCCTGCGTGAAACCGCTGGCGCATCCTCGACGGCCGGGACGGTCTGCAGCACACGTTTGGCGGGCAGGATGGCGATGACTTCGGTGCCCTCGCGCAGCTTCGACTTGAGGATGAACTGGCCGTCGTGCTTGGCGAGGATTGCCTGAACAATCGGCAAGCCGAGGCCGGTGCCTTGTTCGGCGCTCTTGATCGCAATCGAGCCCTGGCCGAAAGCTGAAAGAACAACCGGGATCTCTTCTTCAGGAATCCCGGGACCGTTGTCCTTGATCGAGATGTATTGGCCACCGCCTGCGGTCCAGCCGACCTTGACGTGGATTTCGCCGGCTTGCGGCGTGAACTTCACGGCGTTCGAAAGCAGGTTGAGGATGACCTGTCGCAGCGACTTCTCGTCTGCCCAGACGGCCGGCAATTCTGGCTCGAACTGCTGGGAGATGGTGATGTTCTTGCCGCGGGCTCGCAACTGCACCATGCCGATGCAGTCTTCGGAGATGTTCAGCAGCGAGATTGCCTCCTCGCTGAGCTCGTACTTGCCGGCTTCGATGCGCGAGAGATCGAGGATCTCGTTGATGAGGTTCAGCAGATGTTCGCCCGATCGGTGGATGTCGCCGGTATATTCCTTGTAGGTCGGATTGTTGAGCGGCCCCATCACCTCAGCCGACATGACCTCGGAGAAGCCCAGGATGGCATTAAGCGGCGTTCTCAGCTCATGCGACATGGATGCGAGGAAGCGGGACTTTGCAAGGTTTGCTTCTTCCGCCCGGCGGCGGGCTTCATCCGACATGGACTTTGCGACTTCCAGCTCGGCGATCAGATCGTCCTTCTCGGCCTGGTAGGCGAGGATCTTGAGGTTGGACTGGAACAGCCGGTCGCTGATGTAGTTGAAGAGGATGACCGTCGTGGTGAAGACGGTCGTCAGGCTGATCTCGAGCATTTCGCGGGAGAGGCCGGCCTTTGCAATCAGTCCCAGAACGACGGGTGCGAAGGTAATGAGCACCGACGGCGTCAGCATGAAATTCGACATCGCCGTGATCGAAAGCGCAATAAGCAGTGTGGCGCCCTTGTAGAGCAGGAAGCTCGAGGGCTCGCAGGCGGTGCAGTCCTGCAGGGCGAACACTACCCAGCAGCAGCCGACCATGAATTGCCCAAGCAGGAGAACGCGGCGCCATTTGCGCGCTGTCGTTGCATTGATTTCCTGGCCTCTGGCCCGGCGCGCTAGAAATACATTCGTGGCATGGCCCGTCAGCGTCAGCAGCGCCCACAGGAAGATCTGGGTGTTCTCAGTGAAATAGACGCCGAGAGCGGCCATGATCGTGACAAAGAGTGGGACGATCGATGCGCCCTGGAGGACCGCGTTGATGTACATGACGAGCACGTCGCGATCGAATGCGCCGCTTCCGGCATGGCTCGACTGGAGGCGCTCCCGCGTCAGCCGGACAGCCTTCGACACTGGCTTGTTCCGGTGACTGCGTGACTTGTCGACGATGTTCTTATCGGTCGATGTGCTAACGCCAGTACTCATTGTGTACGTTGAAACTTGATCCGCGGGTGTCTACACCCTAAACGGCAATTCTTAAGATGATGTTAGCCATCTTTGCCAAGGATTTGTTTTTTAAGGAGGCGAAAGCGTGACGCGCGGTTTGCGAGTGATGCGCGACGGCGTGACGGCGCTGGCTCTGTTGGCATTCCTGTGGTTGATCGCGGCCAAGCTGAACGACAGGGCCGAGACGGACCATGCTGGCCAATTTCATGCTGTTGACGGCGATAGTCTGAATCTCGGCAGCGAGCGTATGCGGCTCTACGGCATCGATGCCCCCGAGCTCAGCCAGACATGCGAGCGGGAAGGCGCGCGATGGGCTTGCGGTCGGGAGGCGAAGAAAGCGTTGCAAGCGCTTGTTCGACCCGGCGATACGCGCTGCGGTGGAACCGAACGGGATCGTTTTGACCGCATGCTGGTGATCTGTCATGCCGGCGGCATCGACCTGAACGCGGAAATGGTGCGCAAGGGCATGGCAGTATCCTACGGTGCTTACCTTGATGAGGAGACGCAAGCAAAGGTCGAGAAAGTCGGGTTGTGGGCGGGTGCGTTCGAAATGCCCCGCAGCGTGCGCGACCACGCGCCGCGATCGGATACCCGCGGCATCATGGGGCCGCTCGGATGGTGAGCGGGAAGGCTCCGCCAGACGAGCAGGCGCTCGATATTCTCCGGCAGGAAATTGCGGCCTGTCGCATCTGTCGGGATACGCCGCTTGGCGGCGCGGACGCTCGCTTGCCGCACGAGCCGCGGCCGGTCGCGGTGGTATCGTCGAAGGCGAGGATATTGATCGCGGGGCAGGCACCAGGTCTTAAGGTTCACGAGACTGGCCTGCCATTCAACGATGCATCCGGCGATCGCCTGCGGGACTGGCTGCAGGTCGATCGAGAGACGTTCTATGACCGCGACTGTTTCGCCATCGTGCCGATGGGCTTCTGTTTTCCCGGTTATGATGCCAAGGGCAGTGATTTGCCGCCGCGGCGCGAATGTGCACCGCATTGGCGGAGCAGGGTCATTTCGGCAATGCCGCAGATCGAGCTTATCCTTGCAGTCGGCCAGTATGCGCAGGCTTGGCACATGCGCACGGAACGCCGCCAAAACATGACCGAGACGGTGCGGGCTTGGCGGACGACGCATTCACCGACACATCTGCCGTCAATCCTGCCGTTGCCGCATCCGAGCTGGCGCAACACCGGTTGGATCAAGCGTAACTTATGGTTCGAGGAGGAGTTGCTGCCCGTGCTGCGGGAACGGGTCGGCGCGCTGCTGCGCTGAAAAAAAATTCTTTTAACCTGCCGGAATCGCGCTATACAGAGAAAATAAATTCGAAGGGGCTTTTCCAGATGGACCGTCTTGACCGCAAAATCCTGCGTCTCTTGCAGGAAGATTCGACTTTGGCTGTTGCCGACCTTGCCAAGAAGGTCGGGCTTTCCACGACACCATGCTGGCGGCGCATCCAGAAGATGGAAGAGGACGGCGTGATCAAGCGCCGCGTTGCGATCCTCGATCCGGAAAAGGTCAATACCAAGGTTACGGTCTTTGTGTCGATCCGGACGGCAACGCACTCGATCGAGTGGCTGCGGCGCTTTTCCGAGGTCGTTGCCGATTTTCCCGAGGTGGTCGAGTTCTATCGCATGAGCGGCGATGTGGACTACCTGTTGCGTGTGGTTGTGCCTGACATTGCCGCCTACGACGCCTTCTACAAGCGGATGATCGCCAAGATCGAGATCCGCGATGTGTCGTCCGCCTTTGCCATGGAGCAGATCAAGTATTCGACGCAACTGCCGCTCGATTACATGATCCTCGACAATGCGAAGTCGAACGAGGACTGACAAGCGACGGCGGCGCAGCGTTATTCGCTCTGCCGCAGGTTTCTCAGCCGGTCGAACAGAACCGCAAGAACGATCGCGCCGCCGATGAAGGTCCCTTGCCAGAAGGCATTGATGCCCAATAGGCCAAGGCTGTTGCGGATAACCTCGATCAAGGCGGCGCCGACAAGGGCGCCGAAGGCGGTACCGACACCGCCGGCGAGATTGGCGCCGCCGATGACGGCTGCGGCGATGACCTGCAGTTCCATTCCGGCGCCGATGTTCGTCGTGACGGCTCCGAGCCAGCCTGTCTGGATGATGCCGGCAACACCGGCCGAGAGAGCCGAGATCATGTAGACTGCGACCTTGATCTTCCTGACCGGCACGCCGGTCAGGGTCGCGGCGTGCTCGTTTCCACCGATGGCGAAGACGTAGCGACCGAAGCGTGTCCAGCGCAGCACGAAGCCGGTCAGCAATGCCAGAACAGCCATGTAAAGCACGGGATTGGCGATGCCGAAGAGCCATGCACCGCCGCCGAGCGCCAGCAGCTTGTCGTGATCGGGGCCGAACTGGAAGACGACGGTGTTGTTCGAGGCCACCATCGCTAGGCTTCGGGCGATCGACAACATGCCAAGGGTGACGACGAAGGGCGGGAATCCGAGGTAGGCGATCAGAATGCCGTTGAAGGCGCCGACCACCAGCGCTGTGCCGATCGAGGCTGCAATGCCCGTTCCGATGCCATAGCCGGCATGCATGGTGATCGCAAGGATCATGCTGCAGAGGCAAAGCACTGACCCGACCGACAGGTCGATTCCACCGGTGATGATGACCAGCGTCATGCCAAGCGCAATAATCGCGACGAAGGTGACGTTGCGGGTGATGTTGTAAAGGTTGGTGGGCGTGGCGAAGGAGCTCGTGGCGAAGGATAGGAAGATGCAGGCGAGGACGACGGCAACGAGCACCCAAAAGGTCTGACTGGCGAAAATGGACGAGAACCAGTTGCGCTGCTTCTGCGCTATCGTCTGATCGAGGGTTATTGCCATGGTCGACCTTCGCTTACGTTAACTACCGTGTGCTAATCACACCTGTTCGATTGCGCCTGTTATCAGCCCCGTGACTTCCTCCGGCGAACTCGCCGCTATCGGCTTGTCTGCGACCTTGCGCCCGCGCCGCATGACGATCACGCGGTCGGCAACCGAGAAGACGTCAGGCATGCGGTGGCTGATCAGAATGACTGCGATGCCGCGATCGCGCAGTTGACGGATGTGAGCAAGAACCTCCGCAACCTGGCGTACTGAGATGGCGGCGGTCGGCTCGTCCATGAGCACGAGCTTCGCTTCCGCCAGCATGGTACGAGCGATTGCCACGGCCTGGCGTTGGCCACCCGACATCTGTTTTACCAGATCTCGTGGCCGTGTCTCCGATTTCAGCTCATTGAAGATTTCGCCGGCGCGCTTGTACATCGATTTGTAGTCGAGGATGCGAAGGGGGCCAAAACCACTGCGGATCTCGCGGCCGAGGAATACATTGGCGGCGGCCGTCAGATTGTTGCAAAGCGCGAGGTCCTGGTGGACGATCTCGATGCCCCGTTGTCGGGCTTCGACCGGCCGATGCAGAACGAGGTCTTGGTCGTCGAGTCGCATCGTTCCGTGGCTTGGACGGAAATTGCCGGCGATCATCTTCACAAGCGTCGATTTGCCGGCGCCGTTGTCGCCCATCAATCCGACGACCTCTCCCGCTTCCAGCGAAAATGACACGTCGTTGACCGCCTGTATGGCGCCGAAATGTTTTGAGATGTTGGTGAGCTCGAGAACTGCCACCAGCTGTCTAGCCTCCCAAAGCAGCGACCGCGTTTCAAGCCGCAATTTCACCCGCCAGTTCCTCCCTGCGAGCGCTCTCAGCATTTATCCAGAACCGCGCGAAACCGTCAATTGGATGCTGCTAATTTACGGCGTTCGTTACAATTACTCGTTTTATAGTACAATTCGATTGACGCGCGGAGGTGTCTGTATATTAGCTGTTTGTGGAGGAGAGCATGCTGATCCTTGTCACCGGTGCAACGGGCAAGGTCGGGCAGCACTTCATCGCTGGGCTGCTCGACGATCCGCGATTTTCGAAGGCGCGCATTCGCGCGCTTTGTCATAACCGCTTGTGCCCAGAAACCGAACGCGTCGAGGCGGTACGCGGCTCGATCAGCGATCGCGAGGCGGTTACGAGCGCGCTTGCGGATGTCACGCATGTCGTGCATCTCGCAACATGCAAGGAGACGCCTGATGACGTGATGGATGTCACCGTCAAGGGACTGTTCTGGCTTCTCGAAGGCTTCAGGACCAGCGCCACTGCACGCCAGTTCATTCTCATCGGCGGCGATGCCGCGATAGGGCATTTCTTCTATCGCCACGAGGCCCCGATTACCGAAGCGACGCCGCATCAGGCCTATCCCGGCTGCTATGCCCTATCGAAGGTGCTGGAAGAGGTGATGCTGGAGCAATTCCAGATCCAGTATGGCATCAATGGCTGCTGCCTGCGTGCGCCTTGGATCATGGAGAAGGATGACTTCAAGTTCACGCTGTCGTTCGGAGACGATGTTTTCGGGGGGCCGGATTGGAAGACGCTCGTTCCGGAGAGCGACGCCGTGCGCTATGCGCGGAAGCAGACGGTTCCGTTGTTGCGTGACGCCGATGGCCGCCCCTTGAAGCGCAATTTCGTTCACGTCGACGATCTCGTCTCCGCAATACTTGAAGCGCTCGACAATCCGCGCGCGCGCGGCCAGCTGTTCAACATTTGCATGGATCGACCTGTCGACTACGGTGAGGTTGCCCTCCACCTTGCGCGCACACGCGGCCTCGGTTCGGTCGACGTACCGAGCCAGTTCCACTCGAACTGGATGGACAACGGCAAGGCGAAATACCTGCTCGGGTGGCGGCCCGTTTACGATCTGGAAATGCTAATCGACTCGGCCTGGGGGTATGTGCGTTCGGAGGAGGATTCTCGCATCGTCTGGTATCCGGGTTGATCATGTGGCGGGCGATGGCGTCCGCCATTTTTCAATGGGAGGAAGCTATGAAGAAGGCATTATTGCTTACAGTCGCGGTGCTGGCGCTGACGGCCGGACAGGCCCTGGCAGCCAAGAAGCAGTTGGTCATCGTTGTGAAGGGCCTCGACAACCCGTTCTTCGAGGCGATCAACCAAGGTTGCCAGAAGTGGAACAAGGAAAACGCCAAGTCCGAGTACGAGTGCTTCTACACAGGCCCAGCATCGACATCTGATGAGGCCGGCGAGGCGCAGATCGTTCAGGACGTGTTGGGCAAGGCCGAAACGGCGGCAATCGCCATATCTCCGTCGAACGCCAAACTGATCGCACAGACGCTTAAGACGGCTAATCCCAAGGTTCCTGTGATGACCCTCGACGCCGACCTTGCGGCAGAGGATTCAGCTCTGCGCAAGACCTATCTCGGCACCGATAACTATCTGATGGGCGCGCGCATCGGCGAGTACATTAAGAAAGCGAAGCCAAAGGGTGGCAAGATCTGCACGATCGAAGGCAACCCCGGCGCCGACAACATTCTCCGGCGTGCTCAGGGTATGCGCGATACCTTGACCGGAAAGAAAGGCCTGACGGCATTGAAGGGTGAGGGTGGATGGACGGAGGTTGCCGGCTGCCCGGTCTTCACGAACGACGACGGCGCCAAGGGCGTGCAAGCCATGACCGACATTCTTCAGGCCAATCCGGACCTCGATGCCTTCGGCATCATGGGTGGCTGGCCGCTGTTTGGCGCACCGCAACCCTATCGCGACCTATTCAAGCCGATGGCTAAGAAGATTTCGAAGAACGAGTTCGTGATCGGTGCAGCCGACACGATCGGCGATGAAGTCGCGATCGCCAAGGAAGGTCTCGTGACCGCTCTTGTCGGTCAGCGGCCGTTCGAAATGGGCTACAAGGCGCCAACGGTCATGATGGACCTGATCGCTGGAAAGAAGGTTCCGGATCCCGTCTTCACCGGTCTCGACGAATGCACCAAAGATACCGTCAAGACGTGCATTCAGAAGTAGTTGACAAGCGAGGCAGCGGGCGAAGCATCGTCCGCCCGCTGTCTTTCCGATGGCGGGTACCGCGGTCACCGTAGAGCCGCTTTCCGATCCAGTCTGACAAGCACCTTGTCGCTCGTCAGTTCCCGGACGGCATCCTTGCCGATCCAACGTGCCGTCTGATCATCCGATGCCGCCAGTTTCTTCGCGAGCTCCAGTGCTGCGGTATGGCAGTAGAGACTTCGTTTTCCGATGTTTCTCAGCGCCCAGTTCACAGCCTTGCGCACGAAATTGCGGGGATCGTCGGCATGGGTCGCGATGAGCGGAAGCGAGGCCAGCAATGTCTCATCCGGCTCCTTCTTCAGGTGGACGGCCGCGCCCGCAATCATTGCAAAGGCCGTGCGCCGGACGAATTCCCGCTCGTCGGATGCGAATTCGGGAATGAGCGTTTCGATGCGTGCTTCGACATAGAGGTCTGCGGCGCAATCGACGATTTCCCATGAGTCGAAGTCGTCGGCCCAGGCTCGCGCGGTTTCGAGCGTAAGCCTGTTGGGCTCGGCCGTATAGAGAGCGAGTAAGCGGCCTTCGCGGATGCCGCTCTGCCAAAGCTCAAGGGCGCGGGCATGGTTCCGCTTCACTATCCCGGCGATTTTCTGGAGATCCGGATTGGAGATGCCGAGCGCGGTTTCGGTGACGATACCAAAACGGGCCATGCCGGATATGTTTTCCTCCGAGCGCAGCGTCTGCAGATGCGCGATCAGTTCCGCGGCACTGGAGGAGGGGCCGATCATTTCTCCAGTCGAGCCAGCAGTGAGGACGTGTCCCAGCGGTTGCCTCCCATGGCCTGGACGTCGCCATAGAATTGATCGACCAAGGCTGTCACCGGCAGTTTCGCACCGTTGCGGCGCGCCTCGCTGAGCACGATTCCGAGATCCTTGCGCATCCAATCGATGGCGAAGCCGAAATCGTATCTCCCCTCGTTCATGGTCTTATGCCTGTTCTCCATCTGCCACGAGCCGGCAGCACCTTTGGATATAACTTCGACAACCTTCTCGATGTCCAGGCCGGCGCGCTTTCCGAAATGAATGCCTTCCGCAAGTCCCTGGACGAGGCCGGCGATGCAGATCTGGTTGATCATCTTGGTCAGTTGGCCGGCGCCCGCCGGTCCCATGAGGCCGACCATGCGGGCGTAGGCATCGATGACAGGCTTTGCCTTGTCGAACGTGGTCTCCTCGCCGCCGCACATGACCGTCAGCACGCCGTTCTCGGCGCCCGCCTGTCCGCCCGATACTGGGGCATCGATGAAGCCGCAGCCCTTGTCTTTCGCTGCGGTATCAAGCTCGCGGGCAACTTCGGCGCTCGCGGTCGTGTTGTCGATCAGGATCGCACCGGGCTTCATCGTTTCAAAAACGCCGTTCTTGCCCGTTGTCACCGAGCGGAGATCGTCGTCATTGCCGACGCAGGTGAAGACGAAATCCGCATCCTTGGCTGCTTCCGCAGGCGTTGGGGCCGATTTACCACCAAACTTTTCTGCCCAGGCAGCCGCCTTTGATGCGGTCCGGTTGTAGACCGTGACGTCATGGCCGCCTTTCACCTTGAGATGGCCCGCCATGGGAAACCCCATCACGCCAAGACCGATGAATGCGACTTTTGCCATGTGCCTATCCTTTTCTGAATGCAGGGCATGAGGATTAGCCGAAAGCACTGCGCGCGAAAAGGCATCGGAGCGCCGGCACCCTCGAGACAGAAAAATTTTCCTCGAAAGCGGCGAATGCTGGTTCGGATAATCCCGGGAGCGTCGAAAGATGATAATTATAAATGTCGATCGATTTAATAGGTTTTATCAAGATTGGAGTATCGAAACGCTGGAGCGCCGAGACCGGCTGCCTCCCAACGAGGGAACGATCATGATCTCACGACGTCAAACATTGGGACTTTTTGGCGCCGCGGCCGCCACGGCATTGCTGCCTGGCATCAAGGGTGCGCGCGCGGCAACGACCGAATTTCGTATCGGCTGGCAGAAGAATGGGGTCCTGGCGCTCGCCAAGCGCCGGGGCGCGCTGGAAAAGCGGCTAGCAGACAGAGGCATTACCGTCAGCTGGTCGGAATTCACCTCCGGCCCGCCTCTGCTGGAAGCGCTCGGCGCTGGTGCGCTCGACTTCGGTGCAACGGGCGACGTGCCTCCGCTTTTTGCCCAGGCGGCCGGCGGTCACCTTTACTATGTGGGGCTCTATCGAGGCAGCCCGGCAGGCTCGGCAATCCTTGTCAGAAAGGACTCGCCGATCCAGACGCTGGAAGATCTGAAGGGCAAGAAGATTGCCTTCAAGCGCGGTTCGAGCGCGCACAACGTTGCAGTCAAGGTCCTGCGTAAGGCAGAGCTGGCACCGGAAGACATTGAGGGTGTGGATCTCAGCCCGGCGGATGCGGCGGCAGCCTTCAAGAATGGTAGCATCGACGCCTGGTCGATTTGGGACCCCTATCTCGCAATTGCTGAAGCCGATCCGGAAACGCGGGTTCTGACGACGGCTGAAGGCATTGTCGACTCCTACAGCTTCTTCCTTGCGAATGCCGAGTTCACCGACGCAAACGGGCAGGTCATCACCGATGTGCTTGATGAGCTTAAGCAGGTCGGGAGCTCTGCTCAGAGCAATCTCGATCAGACAATCAAGGAGCTCTCCGAGATCACCGGCGTGCCGCCGGAGGTAACACGCGTGACCCTGACGCGCGCGGGAGCCGATCTCGGCAGCGTATCTGGCATCACGGATGCGGCCGCGGCCTACCAGCAGGGGCTGGCCGATGAGTTCTACAAGCTCGGCATCGTGCCGAAGCAGCTGAACACCGGCGACATCATCTGGCGCGCCAAGGCAAGCTGATTTCCATTCCGACTAGAAGGCATCACATCCATGACCAGCAAACACGCCCCTATCAATTTCCTCTGGTTCATCCCGACCTCCGGGGATGGCGCCTATCTCGGTTCGAACGAGCAGACGCGCGCGCCCGAGATCGGCTATCTGACGCAGATCGCCCAGGCAGCTGATCGTCTCGGCTACTCCGGCGTGCTGCTGCCGACGGGCGTTGCCTGCGAAGAGTCCTTCGTGACGGCAGCAGCACTTGCCGCCAAGACCGAGAGGCTGCAGTTCCTAGTGGCTATCCGTCCCGGCACGGCATCGCCGGCATATTACGCGCGTCTAACAACGACGCTGGACCGTATTTCGAATGGGCGCCTGCTGCTCAACATCGTCGTCGGCGGCAGTCCGGCGGAGCTTGCCGGCGACGGCATTCATCTCGCGCATGACGAACGCTATGCCCATGCCGACGAGTTCTTCACGGTTTTCGAAGAGCTGCTGGAGAGGGGTGTCGCGAGCTATGATGGCAAGTACATCAAGGCGACGAACGCGAAGCTTGGTTTTCCTTCCGTCCAGAACCCGCGGCCGCCACTGTACTTCGGTGGTTCGTCGGATGCCGGCATCGACTTCTCGGTCGGCCGTGTCGACAAATACCTGACCTGGGGTGAGCCACCGGCTCAAGTTGCCGAAAAGGTTCAAAAGGTACGCGCTGCCGCGGCGAAAAAGGGGCGCGAAGTCAGCTTCGGCATTCGCCTGCATTTCATCGTCCGCGAAACCGATGAGGAAGCATGGGCAGCGGCAGATCGCCTGATCTCGAAACTCGACGATGAGACGATCCGCGAGGCGCAGGAGCGTTTCGTGAATGAATCCGATTCCGTCGGCCAGAAGCGCATGGCGGCATTGCACGGCGGCCGGCGCGACAAGCTGGAAGTGTCGCCGAACCTGTGGGCTGGCGTCGGCCTAGTACGCGCCGGGGCAGGGACGGCACTGGTCGGCTCGCCGAAAACAGTCGCCGCGCGGCTGCGCGAATATCAGGACGTCGGCATCGATACCGTCATAGGATCCGGCTATCCGCATCTTGAGGAGGCCTATCGCGTCGCCGAGCTATTGTTCCCGGAACTCGGGATCACGCGCGAGGAGCAGCGACACGGCTTCCAGACTGATTTTGGAAAGCATCAGGTCTTCGGCGGCGGCAGCCATGGCGGAAACCTGAAAGTCGTCTCCGGCTCCTGATCTGCCAATTGGCGCCGTCCGCTGTCGGGCGGCGCTTCTTCATCGACCGCACCGGCCCACAAAGCCTCTCGGAGGCCGGGTGATGCAAGCAGAAGCGAGGAAAACCTTCATGTCGACTTTTGATACGCCGATTGGGCGGACGCTGACCGAGCGCGTTGAACGCAACGGAAGGCTCCGGGTCTCGCTTCCAGGGTGGGACAAGCTATTGCCCTTCTTCGTGCCGGTGGCAATTATTGCCGCCTGGCAGCTGGCCTCGTCAGCCGGCTGGATCTCCTCCCGCATCATGCCGTCGCCCGCCGATGTAGGCGTTGCATTCTGGTCGACGACCGCCACAGGACAGTTGCCGCACGATATCCTCGTCAGCGCCGGTCGCGCCTTTGCCGGTCTGCTGGTAGGTGGCTCGATCGGGTTCCTCCTCGGCATCGCCAACGGCGTCTCGAAAATCTCGGAACAACTGACGGATACGACGCTGCAGATGCTGCGTACGATCCCGCATCTCGCAATGATCCCGCTGGTTATCCTCTGGTTCGGGATCGGCGAGGAATCGAAGTTGTTCCTGACCTCGCTCGGCGTGCTCTTTCCCATTTATCTCAACACCTATCATGGCGTTCGCAACGTCGATCGTGACCTGATCGAAATGGGCCGTGTCTATGGGATGGGACGCTGGACATTGTTCCGAAAGGTGATCTTCCCCGGCGCGCTGCCGTCTATCTTCGTCGGGCTGCGATACGCGCTCGGCATCATGTGGCTGACCTTGATCGTGTCGGAATCGATCGCCGCTTCATCCGGCATCGGTCACATGGCGAACAATGCGCGCGAGTTCATGATGACCGACGTCGTGGTGCTGGCGCTGGTCATCTACGCCATCCTCGGCAAGCTTGCCGATGTCGTCGCCCGGGCACTCGAACGCCGGGCCCTCAAATGGAACCCGGTTTACCAGAAGTAGGAGAGGCGTCATGACCATCATTGCGCATGAGCGTTTTCAAGGAGCCTCGGACGAGTTCGAATACGAGACCGATCGCGCGACGCCAGCCGGCACCGGCGCTGCGGCAATTACGCTGAGGGGACTTGAGAAGAGCTTCGGCGGCAATCGTGTGCTCCGCGGCATCAATCTCCACATTCCGGCCGGGCAGTTCGTTGCCGTCATCGGCAAGAGCGGCTGCGGCAAGAGTACGCTGCTGCGCATTCTGATGGGGCTCGACGAGCCGACGAGCGGTGAACTGCATTTCGAGAACGCCGATGGCGCTGATGCGGAAGCGAATGCCAGGATCGTGTTTCAGGAGCCTCGTCTGCTTCCCTGGTTGAGCGTCGCCGAAAACGTGGCGGTCGGGCTTGGCGATGGGGTCGACAAGCGCATCGCTCTCAGGGAGGCCGAGGCGGTGCTCGGCGAGGTGCAGCTTGCCGAAAAGGCGGCCGAATGGCCTGCTCGTCTCTCTGGCGGGCAGCGGCAGCGTGTCGCGCTGGGACGGGCACTTGTCAGCAAGCCTGGCGTGTTGGCACTCGACGAACCGCTGGGCGCGCTCGACGCATTGACGCGGATCAGCATGCAGGAGCTGCTCAATCGTGTCTGGCGAGAGCTGGGCTTTACGGCCGTCCTGGTTACGCACGACGTCAGCGAGGCGGTGCATCTCGCCGATCGTGTGATCGTGCTGGAAGAGGGGCGCGTTGCGCTTGATCTGGCGATCCCCTATCCGCATCCGCGTCGATACGGCAATCCCGCGCTCGCCGAGCTCGAAGGGCGGCTTTTGGCGGCGATCATGGGGACGGACACCGCTCATTGAATTGCCGATTGCGGTGTCCGACGGAGCGATCTCAGATCGCGCCGTCGACAATCACCATCGGTGTGCCTTGCGAGCAGTTTTCTATGCGAGCGTTGATCTTGTAGATGTCGCGCAGCATGGCGTCGGTAATGACGTCCGATGTCGGTCCGCTCGCCGCCATTGCGCCATTGGCGATAACAATTGTGTTCTCGCAATAGCGCAGCGCATGATTGAGGTCGTGGAGCGCGATGAGCACGATCATTCCGTTGCGGCGGGCGAGGTCGGCGATAAAGCTCAATACTTCGATCTGTCTGTGGAGGTCGAGCGCGGAGGTCGGCTCGTCCATCAGCAACACCTCGGGCCTGCGTACCAACGCCTGCGCGAGAGACACAAGCTGGCGCTGGCCGCCGGAAAGTTCACCAAGGCCCCGGAAAGCCAGGTTTTCGATGCGAAGAGCCCTCAGGATTTCATCGATGCCATTGAGCTCGTCGTCGGCGACCCGCCAGCCGCCGCCTTGCTTAGCTGACAGGAGAATCGACTCGTAAACGGTCAGGACGGCATTGGCGCCGGTATCTTGTGGCATGTAGCAGATCGTACGCGATCCGCGATCGGTATCGGAAAGCTTGACCAGGCCAGGACCTTTCACCAGGGCCGCGATCCGTTTGAATAGCGTGGATTTGCCTGCCGCGTTGGGGCCGATGATGGCCGTGACGCTGCCGCCTTTCAAGTCGTCGATGCTCACGTTCGATAGAACGGTCGTGCGTCCATAGGAAGCGCCGACATCTGCGAGGGCTAGGGCTACCATGAGCGCCTCCGATTGCTGAAGATGAGGACGAAGAAGAAGGGGACGCCGACGAGCGCCGTAATGACGCCGATCGGCAGGATTGCGCCGGGGATCAGGATCTTGCTGACCACAGATGTCACCGACAGGAGAAGAGCGCCGCATATGACGGAACCCGGCAGGAAGAAGCGCTGGTCCTCGCCAACGACCATGCGGGCGATGTGCGGTCCGACGAGCCCGACGAAGCCGATGGTGCCGACGAACGACACCGGGATGGCAGCCAGGAGGCTGACGATCATCATTGTTTGCAGACGCAGCCGGCGGACGTTGATGCCGAGGCTGGCGGCCTTGTCGTCACCGAGACGGAGAGCCGTCAGTGCCCAGGCCTGCCGCATGAAGAGCGGCACTGTGACAACAAGCACCGCGGCGGTGAAATAGACCTTCACCCAGGTCGCCTTGGTCAGGCTGCCCATCGTCCAGAAGACGACGGCGGCCAGAGCTTGCTCGGAGGCTAGGTATTCCAGCAGTGATAGCGCGGCATTGAAGGTGAAGACGAGGGCAATGCCGAGAAGCACGATCGTTTCGACGCTCACGCCACGCATTGTCGAGGCGAAATGAATGAAAAGGGCTGCCGCCATCGCCATCAGGAAGGCATTGAGCGGCACCATGTATTCGATCGCTCCCGGAAAGATAGCAACGCCGCCGACCAAAGCGAGAGCCGCACCAAAGCTCGCGGCGGCAGAAATGCCGAGCGTGAAGGGGCTCGCCAGGGGGTTCGAAAGGATCGTCTGCATCTGCGCGCCTGCAACGGAAAGCGAAGCGCCGACGGTCACCGCCATCAAGGCGATCGGCATACGGATGTCCCAGATGATGACGCGAAGCTGGTTGGCCGCCGCGGCGGGATCAAAGAGCGCCGAAAGGACGTCCGACAGCGCGTAGTTGGCAGGGCCAAGCGCCATATCGGCCGAGATGCTGAAGCAGAGCGCCGCGGTTAGGCCGACGAGGATGAGGATACGGCGAAAGGCGAGGGCGCGATATTGCTCGCGCCCCGTCACTTCGGCCTGGACCTGGCTGAACGAGGCCATCAGTTGGAGCCCTTTTCGAGAGAAACGAAATATCCCGGCTGGTAGGTCACCGGCAGGAATCGCTTGTGGAATTCTGCGAAGTTCGCTTCGGGATCGAGATCTGCGAAGAGATCCGGGTGGAACCAGTTGGCGAATTGCTGGATGGGGAAGAACTCATAGGGCGCGCCGTAGAACTGATGCCAGGCGGCGTGTACGTTGCCGGTTTTGACAGCCTTTAGTTCGGGGAACGGCGTCCGGGTCATCAGATTTGCCAGCCTCTCCCGGGCCAGCGTCAAATCCGCACCGCGACCGACGGGCACGAACTGATTGATGTCCGACTCGACCGCCCAGTTCGATCCGGTGACGATGATGTGTTCCGGATCGGCAAGTACGAGCTGTTCCGGATTGAGATCGCCGAAGGTGGTCTTTATGACGTCGGCGCCAATGTTGTGGCCGCCAGCCTGCTCGACCATGGCGCCGAAATTGACCGGGCCGAAGGTACGGCAGCAGGTGTTCTCGCATGGTATGCCGGGCGAGCGCTCGATGAAGACGTTCGGCCGCTTCAGATCTTTCACGGCTGCCAACCTGTCGGTCACGCGCGCGATCTCGGCGCGGCGATAGGCGATGAACTCCTTCGCGCGCTCCTCCGCGCCGAAGAGCCTGCCGAGGATCGCAATTGAAGCCTCGCTGTTTCTATCGGGATCGATGCGGAAATCGAGATAGACCACCTTGATGCCAGCGGCTGCGGCCTTCTCCTCAAAACCGCTTTCCTTGGCGGACTTTTCCGCCTCGAGATTGAGCGTGATGACATCCGGTGAGAGCGAGATCGCTGTTTCGAGGCTGAAATCGCCCTGTGGCACATAACCGAAACGAGGCAGCTTTTCGATCTGCGGAAAATGCTCGGCGTAAGCCTTGTAGCTATCGGGGTCCTTCGTGATGATATCGTCACGCCAGCCGACGATTGTGTCGAAGGTCTGTTCACCCTTGAGCGCCGCGATCACATGGATCTGACACGCTTCGCCAACGATGACGCGCTTGGCGGGCAGGTCTATCTCGACCGTGCGACCGGTGACATCCGTAATTTCCGCAGACAGGGCGGGTGTGGTCAGGAGCGCGAGGGTAAGGACAGCAACATGCCGGAGTGTCGTGAGTCGCATGGACACCTCTCAATCTGAAACAGAAGCGCGGAGCCGCGTACGCGGCCCCGCCTTGCGATTTCGGCGAACCGTCGATGGCCCGCCAAGTATCTTATTCGTCCTTCAGAGAGACGAAGTAGCCGGGCTTGTATTCCAGCGGCAGGAAGCGGGCGTGCAGTTCCTTGAATGTCGCTTCCGGATCGAGATCGGCGAAGAGATCAGGATGCAGCCACTTGGCGATCTCCTGGATGGCGACGAACTGGTAGGGGTTGTTGTAGAACTGGTGCCAGATGGCGTGGACGTTCTTGTCTTCGACGGCCTTGACGCCGGTGAAGGCAGGGCGCTTGGTCAGGGCTTCGAGTTTGCGGTGCGCTTCCTTGAGGTCGGCGCCATAGCCAACGCCGACCCAGGCGCCGCCCGGCACGTACTTGTCCCAGTTGCCGCCGGTAATGATGATCTGGTCCGGATTGGAGGCGATGATCTGCTCGGGATTGACGGTGCCGAACGTGCCCGGGATGATGTCCTTGGCCATGTTCTTACCGCCTGAAATCTCGACCATCTTGCCGAAATTCTCGTCGCCGAAGGACATGCAGCAATCATCGGAGTAGCCGCCGGCACGCTCGACGAAGACGACGGGCTTAGGCGGGTTGTTCTTCTCGAGGACATCGGTGACGCGCTTGATGCTGCCGGCACGGAACTTGATGAAGTCCTCGGCGACAGCCTCCTTGCCCATCAACTGGCCCATGATGCGCATGCTGGGTTCGGTATTTTCCATCGGCTTTTCGCGGAAATCCACATAGACAAGCGGAATGCCGACCTTCGCCAGTTTCTCGATGTAGCCGGCTTCCTCGGTCGCCGTCTTGGCGTCGACGTTCATGAGAATGACATCGGGCTTGAGCGTCACGGCCTGCTCGATATCGAAGGTGCCGTCCTTCATGCCACCGAAAGTCGGCAGTTTGGCGATGTCCGGATATTTCGCCAGATAGGCCGCATAGGATTCGGGATCGGCCTTGGGGAGGTCGTCGCGCCAGCCGACGACGTGCTCAAACGGCGCCTCCTTGTCGAGCGCGGCCAAAAAGTAGATTTGCCGTCCTTCGCCGAGAATCATGTGGTTGACGGGCGCGTTCACTTCGACGCTGCGGCCGGTCACGTCCTTGATCGTGATCTTGTCGGCCAGCGCCGGCAGGACTGCGGAGACGAGAAAGCCGATTGCAAGCGCTGCTGTTTTGCCTGTAAGTCGCATCGAAAAGTATACCCCCGTGGAAAACTTTTCGTCGTCTATTATTTTCTGAGTAAAGCGGTCAAGTTATATCTATTAGAACGATTTCAAACTGGAATGGCGATCGGCATGAGCATGGGTGATACAGGGATTGCAGGCGGGCACAACTACGGGCTTCGCGAGGAGATCAAGGCTTATTGGTCCGCACGTGCGGCGACGTTCGATCTGTCTCCGGGGCATGAGATTTTCTCGGAACCGGAGCGTGTTGCCTGGCACCGACTGATTCTGAAGCATCTGGGGCCGGGCGATGGCAGGCAGGCGCTTGACCTCGCCAGTGGCACCGGCGTGATTTCCCACCTGATGGACGATCTGGGCTTCAAGGTCTCGGGGCTCGATTGGGCGGAGCCGATGCTGGAGCGGGCGCGCGCCAAGGCGAAGGCGAGGGGAAGGTCGATCTCATTTCGAATGGCTGATGTCGAACACACGATGGAGCCCGATGAGACTTATGACGTCATCATAACCCGCCATCTCGTATGGACACTCGTGGATCCCAAAGCGGCTTTTGCCGAATGGATGCGCGTTCTGAAACCTGGTGGCACGATCCTGATCGTTGACGGGGACTTCGTGAATGTTAGCCGGGTAGAGCGCATGCTGAAGGCGCTTGCGAAGACCATGGAGAGGGCCGGCTTGCTCAAGACCGATCCGCAGCATGCGCCGCCCGAGCTCATGAAAAATCACAGTGACATCGTTTCGCGCGTTCACTTTTCGAATGGGGCACGGGCAGAGCTGGTCGCAAGCATGCTCGGCGATGCTGGCTTCGAAGACGTGACGATCGACACGAACCTGCGCGAAATCCACAAGACGCAGGCGAAGCACTGGAATTATCTGAAGGCGCTGTCGCGCGGCATCCAGCATCGCTTTGCCATTAGCGCGCGCAAGCCGGGCGGTTAAGGCCAACGGCCTTGCAGCACTCGGCGGCTACCACAGTGCCTGAACGGCGACAACGACGAGAAAGACAACCGTCACCACGGAAGCCATCCATAAAACGGTGCGATTGGCGTCGGCCAGAACGTGCGGTTTCGGGTCGCGCTTGGGATTGAATTTGTGCCGACGTCTCTGTGGGGCACCCGCCTGGGACGGTTTGTTTCCTGCTGCCATGGCCGTTTCGCTCGAGGTGGTGGATTGCTGGAACGGCAATCTAGCATGAAAGGCACGTGGCGCTTAGTGCGCGATGCTGCCGTCTCGCTCGACGAAGGCCTGGATGCGGTCGACCAGAATTTCGGTCCCTTGTCGGCGCGAACCGCCGTCCGTGTAGCCATCGAGGAAAACAACCTGCTCGGTGACGAGCATGGTTGTTCCCGACGGCGTCGCCTCGAAGGTGACCGTCGCGAGCGATGCTGAAATACGTGTTTCGTCGAGCTTCATGTCGTAGGCATAGATAATGCGGGCTTCTGGCACGATATCGAGATAGTGCGCCTCGTAGGCGTGCGGAACGCCGTTGCTGTCGGCGACGCGGCTCCGCTCCTGGCCGCCGACCCGGAAGTCGAGGCTATAGTCGAGGGACACCCACTCGTCGTGGCAGGCAAACCACTGGCGCTTGGCTGCGGGACTGGCCCAGGCCGCAAAGACGCGAGAGGCCGACACCCGAATCTTTCGCTCGATCGAGAAGGTCTCGTGCATGGCGGAATATTTCATCATCTCCGTCCTCACTCTGGTTGGTCGTCTGACAGGAACTGTTCCAGGCGGTCGAAGGCCTTGTTCCAGCTCGCCTTGTGTGTGGCAAGCCAGTGCTCCATCTGCGCCAGGGCGTCTTTCCGTAGGTGGTAGGTGCGCACACGGCCGCTCTTTTCCGAATGGACGAGACCGCCTTTTTCCAGAACCGCAAGGTGCTTCATGACAGTGGGAAGCGCCATCGACAGAGGCTCGGCGAGCTCGGACACGGAAGCAGGCCCATGGCCGAGGCGATCAACCATGCCGCGCCGGCTGCGGTCGGACAGCGCGTGGAACATCTGATCGAGAGCGGCTGGTTCGTGCATCATTCGGCGGCTTCATCAGGCCGGAAGCGGGCGGGCAGCCGCTCGCGGTAGGGATAGAACTTGAAGTATGGCCGCGCCTCCTCAAGGACCCGCGCGAAGGAAGGGCGCGCCAGAAGCCTGTCATAGTAACTCTGCAGCTTCGGTTGTTTCGCGAGCGGGACCAGTGTCTCGGAGTAGAAGAGGGCGGGAGCGGCCGCGCAATCGGCCATGGTGAAGCTATCTCCGATGATCCATGCGTGTTCGCCAAGCTGCCTCTCGATCAGCGCGTAAGCTTTGCGCAGCGCTGCCTCGGCCTGGGTCACCCGGGCCGGATCGCCGCCGCCGCGCAGACGTTCACCAACGATCTGCTGCATCGGTTCCTGTACGTGCAGGTCGAAAAGACGATCCCACAGCCTGACCTCGAGCGCTTCGTCGAAGTCGTCGGGGATAAGGGGTATTGCGCCCGGATAGTACCGATCGAGATACTCGATGATGATTGTCGTTTCGGGCACGGTGCGGTTCCGGACTTCATCACGAAGGACCGGCATCTTTCCGAGCGGCCAGACGCCGAGGAACGCCGCTCTCGACGCCTCGTTTCCAAGGTCGACATGAACGTCTTCGAAGGGCGTGGCGTTCTCATAGAGCGCCACAAGGACCTTGTGGCAGAAGGATGCAAGCGGGTGGCTGTGGAGGAAGAGCGACATGCGACCAGCCTTTCACGTTGTTTTAAACTTGCGCGATTGGCTAAGTATCAGCTCCTTGAGCTGTGATCAATGAAAAGTTTCGTGGTTGGCTAACTATTGGTCGGCGTATTTCGCTGCAGGCGTCAGCCGAGGCGGGCGACTACAAGATGGCCAGGGCTTGGAAGCCCTTCCTGCATACGAACGTTGATCTCCGTCATTTCGACGAGCTCGAATCCCGTCGCGATGAGCCTTTCGCGAATGTAAGTCGCCGAATGCAGAAAGCGCTGATGCGGACCGACCATGTAGGGTTGGGCGTTCGCAGACGCCTCGGACAGTTCCTCCGAGGAAAAGATGAAGAGGCCGCCGGGGTTCAGGTTTTCCGCAGCGCCAAAGAACAGCGGTTCCAGCGCGCCGAGGTAGGGCAGGACGTCCGTTGCCGTGATGAGGTCGAAGGGATCCTCGTCATTGTCATCGAGGAAGTCTTCGACTTCCGCGACGAAGAGCGTTTCGTAGAGATCCTTCTCGTGGGCGATCTCGACCATGTTTTCGGAGATATCGATACCGGTCATGTCCTCGCAGAGATCGCCGAGCGCGCTGCCGGTGAGGCCGGTGCCGCAGCCGAGGTCGAGCATGCGCTTGAAGGGGCCAAGCTTCAGCTCCTGCAGGCGTTGGCGCACCATCATCGGTACGTGGTAGCCGAGTTGTTCCACCAGAACGTCCTCGAAGACCTCGGCATGCTGGTCGAACAGGGTCTCGACATAGGCATCCGGCGCCTTGGTCGGCGTCTCGCCACGGCCCATGGAGGCGATCCTGACGGCTGCGCCCCCGTGATCTTCGGGATCGATGGCAAGAACCTCCTCATAGGCCTTCACGGCTGCGTCGACATCACCTGCCTTTTCAAGGGCAAGAGCCCGCTCGTAGGCTTCCGCGAGTGCGTCTTCGTCGATCTTCTTGGCCATAGCATTCACCATCGTTTCAATTCCAGAGCTGCGTCTAAGGCCACTGAATGTCTTTTGCAATGGCGACGTTCGAGGCGCAAAATAAGCATCCTCTAATGGATAAGAACAAAATGGAGGAAATGCCATGGTCGCCGAAATCAGCAAGGCGAATTTCGAGAAGGAGATGGATAGTCCGCGACCGGCGCTCCCGGCCACCCCAGGCGAGATCACAAATACGCTCAGCCACTATTATCGCGGAGAGCTCGGCCGGATGATAAGCTGGCGCGATCGTATCGACCGAACATCGAACTGGGCGATCACAGTCTCGGCGGCGCTGCTTTCCGTTTCTCTGTCGACGCCGACCTCCCACCATGGCGTGCTGCTTTTCGGGATGATGCTGATCACCCTGTTGTTGCTCATTGAAGCCCGCCGCTATCGCTTCTTCGATATCTATCGCGCCCGTGTGAGGAAGCTTGAGCGGGGTTACTTCGCGCAAATTCTTGCGCCGAACGGCGAGTCCAGGCCCGATTGGGCCGGCGCCATCGCCAAGAGCTTGCGCAAGCCGCAATTTCTCTTGAGTTATCCCGGCGCCGTGAAGCGTCGACTGCGGCGAAACTATTGTTGGATGTATCTCATCCTGCTTCTCGCATGGTGCCTGAAGATCACCACACCCAAGCTCCAGACCGAAGGAAATCCACTGACGCAGGCACATTCATGGAGCTATGTGGTCGACAACGCGGCGCTTGGCCCAATCCCGGGTTGGGCCGTGCTCTGCATCGTGAGCTTGGCTTATGTCGGCATACTGTACGGCACACTGCATCGCGAGATGGACGAAGACGAATTCGTCCAGGGGGAGGCTCATGTCTGACCGGCGCTCGCTGCGCGGTCAGTTGATGATGAACTCGCCTCTCAGCGCGCGCCATTCGGTGGCGGAGATCAGTTTGCGGTGCATGTAGCGCACCGAATGCAGCGGCCCGTCGAGCTTCTCCTGCCAGAACTTCAGGAAGCTGCACATCTCGGGAAAATCCGGAGCAAGGTCGTAGTCCTGCCAGATATAGGTCTGAAGGATCGTTTGATGATCCGGCATGCGGTAGATGATCTGGGCCGTCGTAAGGCCGTAGCCCTGAAGCTGCCTTTCCATGTCCTTGTGCATCGTCGTCTCGCTTCTGGTTCCAATGACCGCTTATTAGTGGTCCTCGAAATGGAACCACTACATGCTTAACCGAAGCTTGACGAATTGCTAGTGTTTCATGGATTTTCTTTGTAATTTCAGATCGTTAGCAGCTCTCTTCAGTGAGTGCTGCCAAATATTCAACGCTTTAGGTGGCGAGTCAGCCGCCGCTCAATCCAGGCCCAGAGATGGCGTAGCGCTTCAACCATGCTGAGGTAGAAGATCGCTGCCCAAAGGTAGGTCTGGTAGTCGAAGGTGCGCGAGAAGGCGTAGCGCGTTTCGCCCATCAGGTCGAGAACGGTGATGATCGCGACGACAGCCGAGCCCTTGATAAGCAGGATGATTTCGTTGCCGTAGGGCCGCAGGGCGACGATCAGGGCCTGCGGCAGGATGATCTTGCGGAAGGCGACGATCTTGTGAATGCCGAGCGAGGCCGCCGCCTCATGCTGGCCGCGCGGAACGCTCTGGATGGCGCCACGCAGGATTTCGGCCTGATAGGCGGCCGTATTGATGGTCATCGCAAACAGACCGCAATACCAGGCATCGCGGAAGAACCACCACAGACCGACGGCTTCCAACTCCGGCCGGAAGCTGCCGAGGCCGTAGTAGATGAGGAAGAGCTGGGCCAGCAGCGGCGTGCCGCGGAACACGTAGACGTAGCAATAGGCGATGCCGTTGATGACCTTGTTCTTCGACATGCGGGCAAAGGCCAGCGGCAAGGAGAGAATGGCGCCAAAGAAAACCGAGATCACCACGAGCATGATCGTCGTGTACAGGCCATGCAGATAGCGGGGACCGTAGCGTGTGAATTTTTCCGGATCCCAACCGCTGACCACCATTGCAATCAGCGCGGCGGCAAGAAGGATCCAGAGAGCGACGACGACGTAACCGGTGATGCGCGCAACGGTGATCGGCTTGTGCGCCTGCTTCGGCGCCGGCTGCGCCGGAATGAGCGTTTGGGCGTGGCTCATCGGCTGATCTCCGACCGCTTGGCCCACCGCTCGATATAGCTGAGACCGAAGGACGAAATGATGGCAAGGCCGAGATAAAGAGCGCAGGCGACGGTATAGAACAGGAACGCCTGTTTGGTGACCTTAACGGCGACGCCGGTCTGCCGCAGAATGTCGGCAAGGCCGATAATCGAGACGTAGGACGTATCCTTGAGCAGGATCATCCAGAGGTTTACCAGGCCGGGAAGGGCGATGCGCACGAGTTGCGGCAGCACGATAAGCAGCAGGGTACGGCCGCGATGAAAGCCCAGCGCGTCTCCTGCCTCATACTGGCCCTTCGGAATGGCGCGGAAAGCCGACAGCAGAACTTCGGAGCAATAGGCGGAGAATACGACCGAAAGGGCGATCATGCCGGCGAAGAAGGCGTTGATTTCAATACGGCTGTCGTAGCCGAGAGAGGCAAGAACCGACTGGATCAGAATCTGCATGCCGTAATAGATGATAAACAGCGTCAGCAGTTCCGGAAGGCCGCGAAAGATCGTGGTGTAAATGCCGGCGGCCAGGCGGACCGATTTCTCTTCCGATTGCTGGCCGAGCGCCACGAGAAAGCCGATGATCAGTCCGATCGGCAGGGTAAGGAGCGCGACTGCAACGGTGACCTTCAGGCCGGCGGCAATCTCATCGCCCCAGCCGGTGTCGACACAGGCCAGGATCGTCGAAGAGCCGAACCAGGTGAAGAGTCCTGCAGGTCCGCAAAGCGGATCGAAGATATACCCAATCCAGGCCCAGAATGAGCCCAGCGCGGAAAATAATCCGCCCATGCCAGTTTTCCCCTCGCGGTTTGTACCGCTTTGATCTTTCCATTCTTTTCAAACAAAAATGGCGGAAGAGCAAGCCTTCCGCCATAACCTTTCTGGGCGACCTACAGCTTTTCTTATTCGCCGTAAACGTCGAAGTCGAAGTACTTGTCCTGGATCTTCTTGTATTCACCGCTGGTGCGGATCGCGGCGATCGCTTTGTTCAGCTTTTCGCGCAGCGCGTCGTCGCCCTTGCGGACGGCAATGCCTGCACCAACGCCGTTGATTTCCTTGTCGACCGGGAGCGGCGTCAGGATCTTGCAGCATGCGCCGGCATCCGACTTGACCCACTGCGACAGAACGACGATGTCGTCGATGACGGCGTCAACGCGGCCATTCGCGATGTCGAGCTTGTACTCGTCTGCCGTCGGGTAGAGCTTCAGCTCTGTGTCGGGCAGGTGCTTTTCAGCGTAGTTCGAGTGGGTGGTGGACGTCTGCGCGCCGATCGTCTTGCCCTTCAGGCCGGCAACGTCGGTGACGGTCGAATCCTTCGGCACGGCGATTGCCGGCGGGGTGTTGTAGTACTTGTTGGTGAAGTCGACGAGCTTCGAGCGCTCCGGTGTGATCGACATGGACGAGATGATCATGTCGAACTTCTTGGCTTGCAGCGCGGGAATGATGCCGTCCCAGTCACTGCTGACGATGGTGCAGTCGGCCTTCATCTCAGCGCAGAGCGCGCGGGCGATGTCCATGTCGAAGCCGAGGAACTGGCCGCTGGCATCAACGTATTCGAAGGGCGGATAGGTCGAGTCTGTGCCGATGACATACTTCTCGCCATCAGCCATGGCGGCACCTGCGAAAAGAGACATCGCGGCGACGGAAGCAGCGGCAAGAATACGGGTGGAGATACGCATGTTAGTCCTCTCTGTTGGTGCTGCCGCTCGTATTCTTCTTTTGGACGGCGGCGGAGCAGGGCGGTGCTGGGCACTGCCTTGGCGCGATACTCAACCCTTTTTCAGCGGAATTGCAACTGGAATCGCAGGGGGCGCGGCGAGCGGTCAACTATGGCGAAGATGAACAATGCCGCACTGCCACATTCATACCGGGTTAATAGTCCAGTTCCTAAGACTCGTGGAACAAATGCAGTCCTCGCGCGGTTTTCGCCGTGGGTGAGTGCCCCAAAATCGGACGTGGCCGCGACCGCGTCTCAAGAACATAAAGTCAACGAGGAGCCCCTATGGGAATGAAATCCAGATTGTTTGCCAGTGCCGCCTTTCCGCTGTTGTCGCTGTCGCTCATAATGCCTCCCGCACATTCCTTCGCCGCAGTGGCCAGCGTTGATCAGGTTCGCACAGCGCCGCAAGCGGTCGCGGGCAGTTTCGAGGTTGCTCAGGCTGCACCCTCCGATGAAGAGCTTCTGAAGAAGCGGCATAAACAGCACGATGGTGGCGGCGAGCCACAGGCGCCGGCAGGCCAGGAACAGCCACCCCAGCAGGAAGCGCCCGCCGAAAAGCCGCGTGGCCAGCGCCAACCCGCTGCCGAACAGCCCCAAGAGCAGCAAGCGCCAGTGGAGAAGCCACGGAAGCAGCGTGAGCCTGCGCCCGAGGCCCAGCCCGAACAACAGCAGCAAGCGCCGGTAGAGAAGCCACGAAAGCAGCGTGAGCCCGCGCCGGAGGCCCAGCCTGAGCAACAGCAGGCACCGGCAGAAAAACCGCGCCATCAGCGCGAACCCGCCGCCGAGCAGCAACTTCAGCAGTTGCAGCAAGAAGCGCAGCCCGAGCAACCGCGCAAGAAGAGGCAGCCCGCTGCAGAGCAGGCAGAGCCTGCTGCGCCGCAGGAGCAGGTAGCACCGGGACAGGAACAGCAACCGGCGCAGAGCCCCGAAAAGCCGCGGCGCAATAAGAAGCAGCAGCCGCAGCAGCAAGAGGCTGCACCGCAGCCGCAGATCGAGCAGGTGGCCCCACAGCAAGAACAGGCAAAACCGCAGGGTGAAGAACTGCAGCCGCCGGCCAAAAGTAAGCAGCCGGCGACCGAAGGGGCCGAACAACCGGTGAAACCGCGCAAGAAGCCGACTGCCGAAACGCAGCCGCAGAAGCCGGCCACAGAACAAGCAACTCCGCAGGAATCACCCGTGGCACCGAAGGTTCCCAAGCCAGCGGAAGCGCCAACGGCTGAGAAGCCGCCGGTTCCCGCACAGCAGCCTGCGACTGAAGCCAAACCTGGCGGAGAGCAACCGGCCCAACAGCAGGGTAATCAGGCCCCTGCGCCGCAGGAGGGTCAGCAGCAGCCTGTCCAACAACAAGGCGAACAGGTTCCGGCTCAGCCCAATGCCGCACCGGGCGGCCAGCCGGCAACTGGTCAGGCCGAGCAGCCCATCCCGGCTCCGGAAAAAGTCACGCCGCAGGAGCTCCAGCGCCGCAAGGCAATTGCTGCCGATCCGAGCAAGAGCACGGAAACCGTCGTTCTGCCTGTTGAAAACGGCGCCGCTGTTCTCGACAGCGACAAGGACGCTGACCGCTTCGGCGGCATCCAATCCCGTCGTGACCGCGACAGGCTGCGCGGTCAGGAGCAGAACTTCCGCGTGCCGAAGTCCGATGCCGATGCCCAGATCGCAACCGGGGGAGCCAAGGCTGCTCCAATCAAGATCGAAGCCGTTACCAGCGAAGAGGGCAGGCGTCTCGACAGGCGCCCGCAATTCGAGCAGCCGCAAGGCGCGCTCTTCGGCCAGCGCAGCGACGACAATCGCGTGATCATCCAGATCAACAACCAGACGATCGTTCGCGGCGACGACGACCGGCGCTTCCTGCGTGATGGTGAACGGCCGATCTACGAACAGCTGCCGCGCGACCGCTATCGCGAGACGATCGACCGCGATGGCTATCAGATCGTGACGATCCGGAACCGCTACGGCGACGTTATCCAGCGGTCGCGTATCGATGACCGTGGCCGCGAAGATGTCCTCTATTATTCGCCCGACCTCTATGAGGATCCGGACCGTGGCGGCTACTTCGAAGATCCGGGCCGCGACCTGCCGCCGATGCGTCTGGCCATTCCGCTTGATGACTACATCATCGACACCAGCAGCGACGAGGATCGCGACTATTACCAGTTCCTCAGTGAGCCACCTGTCGAACCGGTGGAACGCGTCTACTCGCTGGACGAGGTGAGGTATTCGGCACGTATTCGCGACAAGGTTCGTCGTATCGATCTGGATACGATCACCTTCGCAACAGGTAGCGCGGAGATTCCCATGAGCCAGGCGCGGACACTTCGTAAGGTGGCCGATGCTATGAACGAGTTGCTGCGGAAGAGTCCGGCGGAAACCTTCCTGATTGAAGGTCACACCGACGCCGTCGGCTCGGATCAGAGTAACCTCGTTTTGTCGGACCAGCGTGCGGAGTCTGTGGCCAACGTGCTGACGGATGTCTACGGCGTTCCACCGGAAAACCTGACGACTCAGGGCTACGGCGAGCGTTACCTCAAGGTCAACACGCAGGGGCCGAACCAGGAAAACCGTCGCGTTACCATCCGCCGCGTGACGGCGCTGGTGCGCCCAGTCGCCTCGCGCTAACCTAGCCGAGAGACAGAACGGATCGAAAGCCGCCGTGAGACTGGCGGCTTTTCTTGTTGCCGCACGCAGCGGTTTTGGGCTCGCTTTTATGTGGGCTGCGACCGAAGCCCTAATTCGCAAAGCGGCGTGGGCGACCGGTGTTGCAGTCGACGTGGACTTTTATTTCTCAGCGCGTGAATGGATTTCCCAGTAAAGCGCGCCAATCCTAGGTTTTGGGGCGAGATCAACGTCGCAGACCTTTCGCTGTAAATCTTGCCGCAGCATACCAGCAACGTTGTCGCAGACCTCTGCCCCAGGGTCACCTTGGAGGTTTGTCGATACACGGAAATTGCCGCGTATTAGACGCAGGCCCGAAGCGCTGTTAGCGGCTATGGAAAACAATTCGGCCATCGGTCCCGTCGCCCCAAGCGGAAAGTTATCAGGGCTAGAGCACGTCCATTGAACGCGGAATCGGAATTTTGCTGACATGCTTTGTTTGCCGTGATTCCCTGCCTTCGAATCAGGAGGTATGAATGTCACGAGCGTTCAGTGATGATCTTCGCATTCGAGTTCTGGCGGCGTCTTCGGACGGGATGTCTGCGCGTTCGGCGGCTGCGCGGTTTGGGATCGGGATTTCGACGGCCATTGCCTGGATCGCCAACGCGCGACAGGGTCAACTGACCGCGGGCAAACAGGGTCGACGCTCAGGCTCCAGACTAGATGCGCATGAGGCCTTTATCATCGGCCTGATCGATGACGAGAAAGACATCACGCTCAACGAAATGGTCCTGCGCTTGAGTGAGGAGCGGTCTGTCGTGATCGGCCGCAGTGCTCTTGACGTGTGGCTTCGCAAGCGGGGCTGGACCTTTAAAAAAAGACCGCACATGCATTGGAGCAGGAGCGAGACGACCTTTTGAAACGGCGGCAGGCCTGGTTTGATGGTCAGCTCGATCTCGATCCCGCCAAGCTTATTTTTATCGATGAGAGTGTGCTGCAGAGCAGCGGAAGGAGTTCGACATGAACTAAGACCGTAGCGTAAAGCTGCGTGAATGATGGGGGACGGCCCTCCGAGATCGGCTTTCAGGAGCAGGTCTCAAACCAGTCCGAGCTGCTGCGGTAAAGAGCCGTGGTGGTGAGCGTCGGATGAAACGTTCGGACGAGATCCGAGCAGGTGCATGTTCAAAAGACGAACGAAAGTGAACCCTCCGAAGACGCGTCGTTATGAACGTAAGTGTCGTCGAAACCAGGACCGTTTCGTCATCCTGGGACAAGTCCGCCAGACGCCTGATGACCGGGCGGGCGGCGACCGGCGTAGAGGGGGCGTGATTTGGACATAGGCTTTCACGCGGAACTGCAGGAACCAGGCTCCTGATGCCAAGGGAGAAGCTCAAGCGGCGCAAACCGCAAGGCGAGAGTACCGACGCGGGAGACTGGGGCGGACCGATCCGTAAGAGCGTCGAGGACCCTGTAATGGGGTCGGAGCAAAGGGGTCGGATCAGGTGGCCGTATTGATTGAAACAACTGGAAACAGGATGACTTCGGAAAGTACGGCAGACAAGCCGTTTCGAATTGAGAAACGGCAAGTGTACGAAGCTTATAAAGCGGTCAAAGCCAACCATGGCGCAGCCGGGGTGGACGGCGAGACTTTGGAAATGTTCGAGAAAGACCTTGCGAGGAATCTCTACAAGATCTGGAATCGGATGTCGTCCGGAGCCTACTTTCCGCCACCGGTGCGTGCCGTCTCCATTCCAAAGAAGGCTGGAGGCGAGAGGGTTTTGGGTGTGCCCACGGTCAGCGATCGGATCGCGCAGATGGTGGTCAAACAGATGATTGAGCCGGATTTGGACTCCCTCTTTCTTCCAGACTCATACGGGTACAGGCCGGGGAAGTCGGCCTTGGATGCCGTCGGCGTGACGCGCCAGCGGTGCTGGAAGTATGACTGGGTTTTGGAATTCGACATCAAAGGACTGTTCGACAATCTTCCACACGATCTCTTGCTGAAGGCGGTCAGGAAGCACGTTACATGCAAGTGGGCTCTGCTCTACATCGGAAGATGGCTCGCAGCGCCGATGGAGAAGAATGGTGAGGTTCTGGCGCGAACGTGCGGCACCCCGCAAGGCGGTGTCGTCAGTCCCTGCCTCGCCAATCTCTTCATGCACTATGCATTTGATTTGTGGATGACGCGGATGCATCCCGACCTACCATGGTGTCGATATGCCGACGATGGTCTTGTTCACTGCCAGAGCGAGCAACAAGCCGACGCCCTCAAGGTGGAGCTGAGTTCTCGGCTGGCAGCGTGCGGACTGCAGATGCATCCGACAAAGACCAAGATCGTTTACTGCAAGGATCAACGGCGCCGAGGAACGTATCCGAATGTCGCATTCGACTTTCTCGGGTATCAGTTCCGGCCGCGACGGGTGGCGAATACACAGCGGGACGAGTTCTTCTGTGGCTACACGCCTGCGGTCAGTCCGACGGCGCTCAAGTCAATGCGGGCGACGATCAAAAGCTTGAACATCCCGCGGCAGACGCCGGGGACGCTGGCCGAAATTGCCAAACAGCTCAATCCGCTCCTCCGGGGATGGATTGCCTATTATGGACGGTACAGTCGCTCGGCCCTGTCTACTCTGGCTGATTACGTCAATCAGAAACTCAGGGCTTGGATCAGGCGGAAGTTCAAGCGCTTTCAGTCCCATAAGACGCGTGCCAGTCTCTTCTTGCGAAAGCTGGCACGGGAAAATCCGGGGCTGTTCGTACATTGGAAGGCGTTCGGAACGAAGACGTTTACCTGATGGGAGCGGTGTGAATCGAGAGGTTCACGCACCGTTCTGCGAGAGGCCGGCAGGTGAAAGTCCTCCGGCCTACTCACCCTGGTCTCTCCACGAAGATGTCTCGATTACGCGGGCGATCCCAATGCGGCGAACGCTGCCGGTCGGCGGTTCCCCATGGCCACTGGAAAACCACGACCTTTACAGGGGCGCTCAGGCTTTCCGGAATGACCGCACCGATGGTACTCGACGGCCCGATGAACGGCGTGGCATTTTTGGCCTATATCGAGCAGGTTCTCGTGCCGACACTCAGGCCCGGCGACACCGTTATCATGGACAATTTGCCTGCACACAAAGCCGAAGGTGTTCGGCACGCCATCGAAGTTGCTGATTGCAGGCTGCTCTATCTCCCGCCCTACAGCCCCGATTTTAACCCAATCGAGATGGCCTTTTCCAAACTGAAAGCGCTTCTGCGGGCCAAGGCTGAGCGCTCCGTCGATGCCTTGTGGGATACCGTCGGTAAAATCGTTCCCCTCATCAAACCGCAGGAATGTGCAAACTACTTCGCCGCTGCAGGATATGACCCGGATTAAAGCGGACGCGCTCTAACAAGCGCGCTTGCGGCGGTGTTGTCGGCCGTTTCGACTGGTCACGGGCGCTCGAACTCGATCTGCTCTACGGTGGCCTGGGCTCGGCACCGGCGACCGCTGTTATGAACGGCGCCAATCTCCCAGCGGTCTTGTCCGCCAGTTGGTGGACTCGATCGTGAATATAGCTGGCGCACTTGGCGGTCTGCTGGCCGTTTATGAGCGGGTGACCGCCAAGGCAGCCATCAAATCCGTCGGTTGAGGCTCGTGCGGCGAGCGGGCGCTCTCGTTTGCTCCGCCGGATTTTCGAACACGCGTGGCGCGAATTCAAAATTGTTCTAAACATCAGGGATTACAAGGCATTCATTTGCCATTCAGGTCGCTTGAGTACATAGTCTGGGCCAAGTTAGTATCCATTGAAAGCATTGCACATGGCCTCTCCCTTGAGCGTCGCAGCGCTAGCCGCCGGGCTGGCGATAACGTCGCCCTCACCGGATAATCCGCGTACCCTGACGGTGCGCGTTGCAGGCGATTGCAGCGAGGCCGCGCGCGAGGTTGTGGAAAAAACGGGAGGCCAGCTGCTTTCCGTGCAGCCTGCGGGCGATAGCTGCATCATCACCGTTCTCGTCCAGGGCAACGGCCAGCGCCCGCGTAAGGTAACCGTCAAGGTTCCGATGTAGGCAGAATCGGCCTATCTAGACGCCGAAGAGATCAAGCGGAGTAAAGCGGACCGATGCGCATTCTCGTAGTCGAAGACGATGTCAACCTGAACCGGCAGCTTAGCGACACCCTCAAGGAAGCCGGCTATGTCGTCGATCAGGCATTTGACGGTGAGGAAGGGCACTTTCTCGGCGACACTGAGCCCTATGATGCGATCATCCTCGATATCGGCCTGCCGGAACTGGATGGCGTCACGGTGCTTGAGAAGTGGCGCAGCGCAGGTCGCGGCATGCCAGTGCTGATTTTGACGGCGCGCGACCGCTGGAGTGACAAGGTCGCCGGTATCGACGCCGGTGCCGACGACTATGTCACCAAACCTTTCCATGTCGAGGAAGTGCTGGCGCGCATCCGCGCCCTGATCCGTCGTGCGGCGGGGCATTCCTCGTCCGAGATCATCTGCGGCCCGGTGCGCCTCGATACCAAGAGCTCGAAGGCCACGGTCAATGGCGTCGCGCTGAAGCTGACGTCGCATGAATACCGGCTGCTTTCCTATCTCATGCATCACATGGGCGAAGTGGTGTCGCGCACCGAACTGGTCGAACATATGTACGATCAGGATTTCGATCGCGATTCCAACACGATCGAGGTTTTCGTCGGGCGCCTTCGCAAAAAGATGGGTGTCGACCTGATCGAAACGGTGCGCGGGCTTGGCTACCGCATCCAAGCGCCGAACAATGCGAATTAAATCGCTTACTGCACGCGTCCTCCTGCTGACCACGATATGGTCAACCGTCGCGCTTGTCGTCATTGGCCTACTGATCTCGACGCTGTACCGGAAGAGCGCTGAGCGCGGCTTTCAGGACCTGTTGCGCGCCCAGCTCTACAACGTCGTCAATTCCGTGACCATCGGCGATCAGGGGGCGCTTAGTGGAAGTCCGCAGCTCGGCGACCTGCGCTTTGCGCAGCCGAAAACGGGCTGGTACTGGGTCGTCGAGCCGCTCGGCACCTATACGGCCCCTCCGCTGGTGTCGCCGTCACTTGGTTCTGTCTCGATCCCTGTTCCCTCGGTTCTCGAAGCACCCTTCGACAAGAACTACGAGCGCTACTACCAGGTAACCGATGCCTCGGGGAACCGTATCCACGTTGCCGAGACCGAGGTCGTTCTGGATACCGATGGCCGTGCCGCGCGTTTTCGCGTTACCGGCAACGTCGATGTTGTCGAAGACGACGTTCGCAATTTCTCCCACAGCCTTTACCTGGCGCTGGCCGGCTTTGGTGTCGGCAGTCTGATCGTCAATGCACTGGCCATTCTCTATGGCCTCAAGCCGCTCGACAAGGCGCGCGCCGCGCTCGAGCGCATTCGTGCCGGCGAGAGCGAGCAGTTGAAAGGCGCGTTCCCGCGCGAAATCTTGCCGCTCGCCAACGAGGTCAACGCGCTGATCGACAGCAATCGCCGCATCGTCGAGCGGGCGCGCATGCAGGTCGGCAATCTCGCCCACTCGCTGAAGACGCCGATTGCCGTGCTGCTCAACGAGGCGCGCGTCCTGGAACGCTCGCACGGTGATCTCGTGCGCAGCCAGGCGGAGGCGATGCAGGGTCAGGTGCAATCCTATCTGAACCGCGCGCGAATAGCCGCACAACGCGAATCCGTACTCGCCCGCACCGATGCGGAACCAGCGCTGGAACGGCTGGTGCGCGTGATGCGGCGCTTGAACGTCGACAAGGAATTCGAACTCACGGTGGCGCCGCCGCATCTCGCGGTGGCCATGGAGCAGCAGGACCTCGAAGAGGTCGTCGGTAACCTTCTCGAGAATGCTGCCCGTTTCGCGGCGACCAAGGTTCGCGTCTCCGTCACAGAGGCGCCCGAAGACATCAAGGGCGCGGAGGGGAGCGGGCGTCGCCACTGGGTCGAGCTTGTTGTCGAAGACGATGGACCGGGGCTTGAACCGGATCAGATCCGCGAAGCGCTGAAGCGCGGCAAGCGGCTGGATGAAAGCAAACCGGGCACCGGGCTCGGGCTGTCCATCGTGACGGAGATTTCCAACGAGTATCAGGGACGGCTCGAACTATCCCGCGGGCAATGGAACGGGTTGAAGGCCCGCCTTATTTTGCCGGGCATCACAAAGGATGTTGCGTGAGCAACTGCTTGATGTCACATAGAGATAGGCAATTGCATAGCATGCTCTGCCTTATTGCCGACACGGCGCGGTGTACGTGTGGCGGCGTTAGATTCACACCTGATTCTGGTTCGACTGAATGATGCTACGTTCGCAAGGCATGATCGTTTCTTCGCTTCTCGTCGCTATGACGCTGTCTGGGTGCCAATCGACGAAGAGCGGTGGCTCCGGCGGGCTCTTCTCGCGGAAACCTCCGGCTTCGGCGACCTATATTGCGGCGTTGCAGGGCGGCATTATTGGTCGCAGCGGCGTGGAACTTAGCGATAGCGACCGCCAGCGCGCCCTCGAGGCCGAGTATCGTGCCTTGGAAGGTGCAGCAGTCGGTCAGCCCGTTGTCTGGAGCGGACGCAATGTCAGCGGCAGGGTCGTCGCGGCTGCGCCCTATCAGGTCGGCTCGCAGAATTGCCGTCAGTATACCCACAGCGTGACGATTGACGGCAAGGAGACGGTGGCGCGCGGTTCTGCCTGCCGAAACGACAACGGTAGCTGGTCGCCGCTCGGCTAACCCAGGTGACGGTAAGACTGACCGCTAGCGGTGTTGCGGCCAAACGCCTCAAATAATCGTCATTGCGGCTTTGCTTGTTGGAATAGGCGCTCGCTTCGAGTATTTGGCGGCTATGCTTTTCTGGATTCTTGTGGCCGCTCTAACGGCGGTTGTCGCTGCAATTCTGCTTTATCCGCTTTTGCGTGGTGCCGAAGCGGTCGACGACACGCGCGCCGGGGAGGCTGCCGTCTATCGCGATCAGTTGCGCGAACTCGATCGTGACCTCGCCGGCGGACTGATTTCAGCCGACGAGGCGGACTATGCGCGAGCTG
>Ga0102590_1000860_pt1 | contig 55651 bp, 50 predicted proteins | sample AraplaMF_Col_mMF_FD_76859 | JGI IMG/M metagenome (GOLD analysis project Ga0102590, IMG submission 76859) | Arabidopsis root microbial communities from the University of North Carolina, USA - plate scrape MF_Col_mMF | ecosystem: Host-associated > Plants > Roots > Endosphere | place: USA...
TCGCCCGGAACACGGTCGTCGCGCTGCGCTACGCATGGCTCCGCGCGCCGCCCTCTCACCTTACCAACCTCACTCAAGCCAATCGAATGGTCTTGACTCACAAATCCCCATATGAGGGTGGGCAAAGCGTAGCGTGCCCACGATTCCCTGAATCATAAGAAGACCGTGGGCACGGCGCTTCGCGCCTCTGCCCACCCTACGGCACCGCGCGCGCGGCTTACACCGACACCGCGTAGATCTCGTACTCCCCGCGCACCAGCTCGATATGCGCGCGCATCGCGGCTGCCGCGCCCTGCTTGTCGCCGCGCATGATGGCGACGACGACGCGGTCGTGCTCGGCATGCGATTTTGCCAACCGGCCGAGGTTGCGGAACTGGGCGCGGCGGAACGGCTGCACGCGGACGCGGGTGGCCAGCGTGATCTCGGCGATATAGCCGTTCTGCGAACCGGCATAGATGGCGTTGTGGAAGCGTTCGTTGACCTCGTGAAAGCGATCCGGGTTGCCGGTGTAGCTCAGCACGCGCAGCTCTTCGTGGATGGCCTCCAGGCCGTGGCGCTCGGCCGCAGACATGCGCTCGGCCGCAAGGCCGGCGCACAGCGCCTCGAGCTCCGCCATCGCCTCGAACATGCTTGTCAGCCGCTCGATCGAGGGCTGCGCCACCACCGCGCCGCGATGGGGCCGCGCCTCGACGAGCCCGCTCGCCACCAGCTGGCGCAGCGCCTCGCGCACGGGCGTGCGCGAGACGTTGAAGCGCCGTGCGATGTCAGTCTCGTCCAGTGGTGCGCCGGGGGCGAGGGCGCCGCGCACGATCTCGTCCGCGAGCTGCAGGCGCAGCTCCTCGGCGCGCGTGACCTTGTGCACGCTGGGTGGCGCCCGGTCGACGCGAGGCACCACCGGCTCGGCCGGCGCTGCCCCTTGCGGAAGATCGTCAAGCGTCATGCGGTCTCTTTCGGCTCGTCGATGATGCTGACATGGGCGGCGACGATACGCCAACCCTCGGGAAAGCGGATCCAGGTCTGCATCTGCCGGCCGACCTTGCCGGGCGCCGTGTCGCGATAGAACAGGGTGGAAGCCACCGCGGTGTCGCGGCCATAGCTGGTAATGACCGTCTTGGCGGTGCGGCGGTTCAGGCCGACGGGCGAGCGCGCGGCACGGAAGCCGCTGATCGCCGCATAGCCATAGAGGTTCTCGCCGATGCCGTAGCGCAAGGTGCAGGGATCGTTGCGGAACAGCTCGCCGAGCACGGCGACGTCGTTGCTGACGAGAGCCTGCTCATAACGATCGAACGCGGCTTTGACGTCCGCGATCACGTCGGGGAGATCGATCTCCATCTCAGATTCCTCTCGGCGACGGCGCGGCGACGACGCCCATCTTTTCCAACGCATACGCAACGCGGAGCGCGATGTCCTCGCGCCAGGGCGCGGCGATGATCTGCACGCCGATCGGCAGCGGCTCGAGCGGCACCGGGACTGCCACCACCGGCAGGCCGATGAACGAGATCGGCTGGGTGTGGATGCCGATATTGGCGCGCACCGGCAGCTCGACGCCGTCGAGATTGAAGTTCACCTGGCCGAGCTTCGGTGCCGTACAGGGCGTCGCCGGCGCGAGCAGCACGTCGACTGACTTGAAGATGTCCGCGAGCTGCGCGCGATACCAGCGGCGGAATTTCTGGGCGCGGTCGACCAGCGGCGCCGGCACCATGGCGCCTGCGATCAGCCGGTCGCGCACGGCCGGATCGAAATCGTTCGGGCGCTTGCGCAGGCGATCGAGATGCAGCGATGCACCTTCGGTCGTGGTGAGGACATAGGCCGCCGCGCGCGCCCGGGCGGCCTCGGGCACGTCCACGACCTGCGTTGCGCCAAGCGCCTTGGCGACGCGGCTGACCGCTTCGACGGCTTCCGGAAACACATTCTTCTGGAAGTAGCCGCCGGCAATCGCGATACGCAGATCCGACACCGGATTGGCGATCAGCGGCAGCGTCGGCTCCAGACCGCGCGTGGTGCAGGCGCTGTCCTCCGGGTCCGGTCCCTGCATCACGTCATAGGCGAGCGCGAGATCGGTGGCGGAGCGCGCGAACGGGCCGAGATGATCGAGGCTCGCGACGAAGGGGAACGAGCGTGCCCGCGACAGCCGGCCATAGGTCGGCTTCAGGCCGAAGATGCCGCAGAACGAGGACGGCACGCGGATCGAGCCGTTGGTGTCCGAGCCGAGCGCGATCGGCACTAGCGCGCCGCCGACGGCGCTGCCCGAGCCGCCGGAAGAACCGCCGGTCATCCGCGTCGTGTCATGCGGATTGCGCGAGGGACCGTCATGGACGTTCTCACCGGTGAAGTCGTAGGCGTATTCGCCCATGTTGAGCGCGCCGACGAGAACGGCGCCGGCAGCCTCCATGCGCTCGATCAAGGCCGCATCGCGCCTGGCAGGCGGAAGGTCGCGGTTGATCTTCGAGCCGGCCCGGGTGGGGAGGCCGGCGACGTCGAACAGGTTCTTCACCGCGAAGGGGACACCGGCGAGCGGGCCGACTTCCTTGCCCGCGGCGATGTCGGCATCGATCGCGCGTGCTTTCGCGCGGGCGCGATCGGCGGTGACATCGGTAAAGGAATTGAGGATGCCGTCGTGCTGCTTGATGCGCGCGAGCGCCGCTTCGATGGCATCGAGTGCGGACATTTTGCGGGCCGCAACCGCGCTGGCGATCTCCGCGGCCGTCGTCTCTGGCTTGCTGGTCATGGCGACGTCAGGCGGTGAAGATCGGCGCCGGCTCGGTCTCGTCCGGCAGCGCGAATTCGTCGACCATGCGGCCAAGCCGCAGCGAGACTTCGAGATTGGCGCGCACCGCGGGCCTCCAGGCCTCCTCGACCGGCAGCGCCAGCGCTTTCGATACGGCGTCGATATAATCGTCCAGCGGCTCGGCCATCACGCTCCCAAACAATCTCTCAATGCACCGGCAACGGCGGATGCGGGATCGCCGTCAGCAGTTCCTTGGTGTAGTCGTCCTGCGGATCGCTCAAGACCTGCTCGGAAGAGCCCTCTTCGACGATCCGCCCCGTCCGCATCACAATGACACGATCGCACAACAAGCGCACCACATTCAAATCATGTGAGACGAACAGATAGCTCATACCTAGCCGCGCCTTGAGGTCCTGAAGCAGATTGAGCACGACCGCCTGAACCGAGACGTCGAGCGCCGCCGTCGGCTCGTCGAGGATGACGAGTTTCGGATGCAGCGCGATGGCGCGGGCGATGCCGACGCGGGCCTTCTGGCCGCCGGACAATTGATGCGGGAAGCGGTCGAGCAGATTGTGCGGCAGGCCGACCATGGTGGCGAGCTCCTCGCAGCGCGCGCGGAGCGCGTCGCGTCCCCTGACGTCGCCGAGCTGCATGATCGGGTCCGCAATGGCGCGCGCGGCGGTGAAGCGCGGGTTGAGGCTGTCGGTCGGGTCCTGGAACACCATCTGGATGCGACTGCGCTGCGGCAGCCGGGCGAAGGCGGATGGCGCGATGCCGGAGATCGCCTCGCCGTCGAACTGGATCAGTCCGGAGGTCTGGTCGAGCAGGCGCATCACCATCATCGACGTCGTCGATTTGCCGCAGCCGGATTCGCCGACGAGCCCGACGCTCTCGCCATGGCCGATCGAGAAGCTGATGCCGTCGACGGCACGGAACACGTCGGGCTCGACCGGTGGCTTGCGGCCGAACAGCTTGCCGAGCACGGCGGTGGCGCCCTGGCGGGGGTACTCCTTGACCAGCTTGTCGACGAGAAGGAGGGGCTGCGCGCTCTTCTCCCGCGCCCCGCTTGCGGGGTCGCGACGAGCTTCGCTCGCGCTGGGAGCGTCGGGGTGAGGGGCTCCCTCCGCGAGCACGGTGCTGGGAGAGTCCCCCTCACCCGCCACGCTCCGGGGCGCAATTGCGCTCCCGAGCGTGTCGGCCTCTCCCCGCACGCGGGGAGAGGCGAAGGAAGCGCCCTCCTCTTCAGGCAACAAGTCTCGCAGGCTCACGCCCAGCCGCGGCGTCGCGCGCATCAGCTTCTTGGTGTAGGGGTGCTGCGGATTGGCGAAGATGTCGGCGGCCTTGGCCGTCTCGACCACGCGGCCCTTCTCCATCACGACGACGCGGTCGCAATAGGCGGCGGCGAGGCCGAGGTCGTGCGTGATCAGGATGGTGGACATCGCGCGGCGCTTCGTCAGTTCGACGATGAGGTCCATCACCGCCTTCTGGGTGGTGACGTCGAGGCCGGTGGTCGGCTCGTCCGCGATCAGGAGCTGCGGATTGCAGGCGAGCGCGAGGGCGATGACGACGCGCTGGCACATGCCGCCGGACAGCTCGAACGGATAGGCGTGGTAGCGCTCGCGCGGGCGGGCGATCTTGACCTGCTCCAGCGCCTCGATCGCCTTCTCGCCGCGATCTGCGACCTGGGCCTGCTGCACATGGGTGCGCAGCACGTCCTCGATCTGGTCGCCGACTTTCCGGATCGGGTTGAGCGCGGCGCGCGGGTTCTGGAAGATCATCGAGACTTCGCGGCCGCGCAGATCGCGCATCTGGTCTTCGCTCGCGGCCTTGACGTCGATGCCGGAGAACATCACCGAGCCCTCGGCGATCCGCCCGGCACGGTCGAGAATGCGCATCACCGCATAGGACGTCACCGATTTGCCGGAGCCGGACTCGCCGACGATCGCGAGCGTCTCACCCTTGGCGACGGAGATGTTGACCTGCTGCACCGCTTTGACGATGCCGCGGCGGGTGGTGAACTCGACCGTGAGGTCCTGGACGTCGAGCAGCGGCTGGACGGTCATGCGGGCCTGCCCATCAAAAAGGACGAAAACAACCCCATGCACAGTAGAACGAGATTGATTTCATTGGGGAATTTCGGACGGAAATTCGAACCTAGGGCGGCCATCACGTCCTCCGCTGGGGATCGACGATGTCCCGCAGGCCGTCGCCGAGGAGGTTGAAGCAGAATACGGCGATCATCAGCGCGAGGCCGGGGAAGAGCGCGATCCACCATTCCCCTGACACCATGAAGCCGGCGCCTTCGGCGACCATGATGCCCCATTCGGCGGTCGGCGGGCGGACGCCGAGGCCGATGAAGGACAGACCCGCGGCATTCAGGATGGCGTAGCCCATGGTCAGCGACATCTGCACGATCATGATCGGCATGATGTTGGGCAGGATGTGCACCAGGAGGATGCGGAACTCGCCGTTGCCGGAGAGCCGCGCGGCCTGGACGAAGCCGGCGTTGCGGCGCACATTGGCCTCGGCGCGGGCGACGCGGGCATAGAGCGGAAAGTTCACGATCGCGGTCGCCAGGATGATGTTCTGCACGGTGTTGCCGAGCGCGGCGACGATGCCCATCGCCAGCACGAACAGAGGGAAGGCCATGATGGTGTCGGCGATGCGGCCGACGATGCGATCGGTCCAGCCGCCGAAGTAACCGGCCGCGATGCCGGCGAGGCCGCCCATCAGGAACACCAGCGCGACCGAGGCGACCGCGATAAACGTGTCGAGCCGCGTCGCCACGATGACGCGGCTGAAGATGTCGCGCCCGAGCTGGTCGGTGCCGAACCAGTGCGCCGCCGACGGCGGCTTCAACGCCGCGGCGGTATCGGACGCGAGCGGATCATACGGCACCACGTAGGGGCCGAAGATCGCGGCAAGCAGGATCAGGATCAGCAGCGCGAAGGCAAAGCCGGTGACCTTGTTCTCGCCGAGGACATAGCGGGTCTGGTCGAGGATCGCCGACAGGCCCGAGGTGCGGGCGGGACCGACGGGTTCGACAGCAGGCGCAACGGAGCTCATTGTTTCACTCCTGGAGCTTCATGACTTTGGGTGGCGAGCTTGGAGTTGGCTTCACCTCTCCCGCTCGCGGGAGAGGTCGCGCCGACGGCGCGGGTGAGGGCTTTCTCCTCTTGGGGGTTCTCGACCGCGGAGAAACCCTCTCCCCAACCCTCCCCCGCAAGCGGGAGAGGGAGCGCACCGTCCGCGCGATTCGCATCGAACGCGATCATGGTCGGCTACCCCTCCAACCGGACACGCGGATCGATCACGCCGTACAAGATGTCGATCACGAGATTGAGCAGCACGTACATCACCGCCATGGTCAGCACGAAGCCCTGCACCGGCGCGAAGTCCGACGCGATCAGGGCTTCTACCGCGTAGGAGCCGATGCCGGGCCAGGCGAACACCTTTTCCACCAGCACGTTGGCGCCCAGCAGGAACGAGAACACCATGCTGAGCGTGGTGATGACGGGCAGCATCGCGTTGCGGAACGCGTAGGTGACGATCACGGTCGCCGGCGACAGCCCGCTGGCGCGCGCGGTGCGGACGAATTCGGACGCGAGCACCGCCAGCATCGAGGCGCGCGTCATGCGCGCGATCGGCGCCAGTGAGAAGATCGCGAGCGTCGTCGCGGGCAGAATGAGCTGGCTCAATGCCGAGCGGAACGCCTCGAGGTCGCGCGCGATCAGCGTGTCGATCAGGTAGAAGCCGGTGACCGTCGGCGGCGCGCTGTAGAACACGTCGAGACGCCCGAGCGGCGCCGGCGACCAGCCCAGGCGGAAATAGAACACATAGACCAGCACGAGGCCGGTGAAGAACACCGGCAGCGAGACGCCGGCCGTCGTCGTGACCCGGCAGAGATGGTCGATCCACGACCCCGGCCGCGTGGCCGCGAGCACGCCGAGCGGAATCGCGATCACGACCGAGACGATGAGGCCGAGCAGGGTCAATTCGGCAGAGGCCGGCAGGCGGTTGCGGATCTCGGCCGCGACCGGCTGCCCCGTGGTCAACGAGTTGCCGAAATCGCCATGGGCGAGATCGCTGGTGTAACGGAAGAACTGCTCGATCAGCGGCCTGTCGAGGCCGAGTTTTTTCCGGATCTGCTCGACGGCCTCCTTGGTCGCGGCGGGACCGGCGAAGTAGGCGGCGGGATCGCCGGGCAGCGCGCGCGTCAGCAGGAAGGTGACGATGACGACCCCGATCAACGAGGGAATCGCGAACATCAGGCGCTTGCCGATCATGGTCAGCATGGGATGCTCCTGCGCGGGTTGCGCACGCCGCCAGCCGCGCGCTCCGCTGCGTTCCCTCCCCCCTTGTGGGGGAGGGCTAGGGAGGGGGGTGGCCCCGGGAGAGGTCGGAGTTCGTGGCTACCCCCCTCCCTGCCCCTCCCCCACAAGGGGGGAGGGAATGAGAGAGCAGTGCCCACCCCACTCCAGCTGAAACGACCAATCGATGCCGATGCGTCGCCGACGATCAGCATGTCCTCTCACCCCTTCGCCATCGCGCGATAATCCAGCCTCCGGTGGAACCAGTATTGGTAGCCGCTGATATTCTTCTGCATCGCGACGTTGACGAAGGGCTGGTAGAGCGGGATGCGCGGGATGTCGGTGAAGGCGAGATCGACGAAGCCCTTCACGTCCTTGTCGTAGGCCGCCTTGTCGCCGCTCGCGGCCGCGGTGCGCGCGCCGTCGATCAGCTTGTCCATCTCCGCCGACTTGTAGCTCATGGTGTTGAAGACGGAATTGTTGCCGTGATAGCACCAGTAGAAGAAGTACTCGGGGTAATCGAGCCAGCCCGAGAACACGTTGGTGAAGAGCGGCATCTCCTTCTTGTTCAGCTCGGTGCGCCAGTTGGCGCCGGGCACCTTGTTGATGGTGGTCTTGATGCCGATCTGGGCCAGGCTCTCCTGCACCAGCACGCAGAGCGGCTCGTTGACGCCGGCGAAGTTGAGATCGAACGAGATCGTGGTCTCGAAGCCGTTGGCATAGCCGGCTTCCGCCAGCAGCGCCTTCGCCTTGTCCATGTCGGTGTTGTATTTGTGCGGCTGCGGCCAGGCGACTTCGGTCGGCTTGTCCTTGGCGGCACCGAACATCGGGTTGGCGAGGCCGAACATCACCGCGTCGATGATCTTCTGGTAGGGCAGCGCGTAGGCGACGGCCTGGCGGACCTTGGGATTGTCGAACGGCGGCTTGGTGACGTTCATGCCGATATACTGGATGCCGTTGGAGAACGGCAGCGACACGACGTTGAGCTTGCCGTTCGCCTTCATCTCCTGAAAGTCCTTGTTCGGCAGCTCGTAGGAGATATCGGCGTCGCCGCGCTCCAGCAGCGCGCGGCGGTTGCCGGCCTGCGGCACCATGCGCCAGATCACGCGCTTGATCTTCGGTAGCGGACCGCAGGCCCAGTCCTCGTTGCGCTCCATGATCACTTCGGTGCCGGCGGTCCACTTCGTCACCTTGTAGGCGCCGGAGCCCGCGGTCTGCTGCTTGGTGAATTCGAGGCCCCAGGGATCCTTCTCGCTGGCGTTCTTCTTCACCAGCTCGGAGTTGACGATGCAGGGCACGATGACGGCGAGATCGGGGACCGTCAGCCTGTCCTTCTTCAGGAAGTCGACGCGGATCGTGTAGTCGTCGATCACGACGAACTGTTCGGGCTTGGTCAGCGAGCCCGCGCTCATCTGGAAGGTCGGGAAGCCGCCGACGCTGACGGCGCGGTCGAGCGACCACTTCACGTCCTTCGCGGTGACGGGCGTGCCGTCGTGGAATTTGGCGTTCTTGCGCAGCTTGAAGGTAACCGACATGTCGTCGATCTTGAACTCCTCGGCCAGTTCGCCCTTGAACTTGTCGCGGTCGTAATAGGGCACGCCGCCGGGACCGCTCTTCATCTCGTGGCTGATCAGCCGGTCGTAGCAATTCCAGGACACCTCATAGCCGGGCACGTTGGTGCCGACGCCATGGATGTCGAGATTGTTGGGGCCGCCCTCCGAGACGATCAGCAGCGTCTCCGAGCGCGCATCGGCATAGGCGGTGGAGATCACGGACGGCATGGCCGGAAGCGCCGCGCCAGCGGCCAATCCGGAAACGGACTTGAGGAAATCGCGGCGCTTCATGAAATCGCTCCAACACAAAAGTTTCTGGTTGGAACTGGATTCGCAAGGTTCGTGCCAAGGCTTAATGCGCGTTTACGAAAGCGATAAGATACTGAAGAATTTGACGAATTACTATTTTTGCGGCAAGAGGCCGTCGCTTCCTACGTAACGGCATTGCATACAAAGATTGTCATTTGCACATAAAATAGACGGCCTCCGGCACCGGCTCATTTGGTAAGCGCGCCCTCTCCATTGTCGTCCCGGCCCCCCGTACGCAATTGCGCACTTGGCCGGGACGACACTGTTTGTTGGATGGGCGGCGCCCCCCAAACCCACAGCCGTCGTCCTGGCGAAAGCCAGGACCCATTACCCCAGGGAGGCGTTTTGCGAAGACTCGTGGTTGCGAGTTCGCACAATGACTCCCCCTGGGGGTAATGGGTCCTGGATCGGCGCTCCGCTTCGCTGCGCTTGTCCAGGACGACGATTTTGATAGGGCCCGGATTCTCAACGCGCGGCCTCGCCCCGGCCTCACTCCGCCCAGATCAATTCCTGCAGCTCGACCAGATCATCCGCCCTCTCCTGCCAGCGCTCGATGCAGATGTGGCTGTTGAGGTCGCTGGCGTGGTGCAGCAGCATCAGCGCCATCAGGCGGCGCTTGAGGGCGTAATCCAGCTTTGCATAGCCAAAGCCCTCGAGCAGGTTGCGCACCCTGCCCGGCCGGCCCGCGGCCATGAAGGCGCTGGGGCCGAGCAAATCGTAGTCGCGCCAGCCCGCGCGCACGTCGCCGAAATCGAACAGGCCGGCGACCGACCAATTGCCGTCATCGCAGGCGAGCAGGAAATTTTCCGGAATGTATTCGCCGGTCAGGATCACCGGCGGCGCGTCCATCGGGATCAGCGCGGCCGCATCGCGCAGGAGATCGTCGAGGCCTTCGCGGAATTTCGGCGCGAGGCCCAGGCGCTCGTGCCGCGCCCGGCATCCCTGCATCTGGACGCGCATGAAGTGGTCCCAGCGCGGCTCGATCCGTGCGAGCGGTCCGAGCGGGGCGCGCTGCACCGACGCGATGGTCTCGCCGATCTGTCGCAGCACGCGCTCTTTCTGACGTTCCGGCAAAGACGGCCAGACCTCCGAGCCGAGCGTGCCGGCAAGGCGCGTGATGACGAGATAGGGCCAGCCGTCGCGCACCCCTTCCGCGACGATCTCGGGGATCGGAAGGGACAGCCGGCCGGCGAGCTGCGCCAGCGAGCCGCGTTCGGAGACGAATTGCGCGCGGAGCAGCGGTGGGAAGATCTTCAGGATCACGCGCTCACCGAGGCCGACCACGAGATTGGTGCCTGTTGCGAAGATGTGCGGGGCGCTGACGTCGAGACCGTGGCCGCGCGCGATGTCGAGCGCGACCGGCAGCCATCGCGCCCGGTCGGCGCGCAAGGCGCGGTAGGCTTCGAGGTTTGTCGACGCGGCCAAGCCCCAAACGCCCGCGGAATCCGGCGGCAGCGTCTCCTCCATCACAACGCCACCCTATTCCAACGTGTCCTTGACGCTGTTCCTGATCGCCGGAGGGACCGCATGTTCGGGGACTTCGATCGTCTGCGCGCCGCGCGTGATCCGGTAGCTGAACGCGTCGGCCTGGCCCCGGCGCGCGGCAGGGACCTTGTCCGGCTCGGCAAACAATTGCTCGACCGTCTTCCGGTCGGCAGCCGACAGATCCGACAGCGCCAACTCACCGCGGCTCTTGAGGTGAGGGCCGCCGAAGCCGGCGACCCCTCCGACGCGCTCGATCTTCAAGCGATCCACGCTCGCTTCCTTTCGTGGCGCGCTGCCGGCAACGCGCTGATTAAAGCCCGACCTTCTTCCATCCGGCATCGACGGCCGCGAACACCGCGGCCTCGCCGGGATACAACGTGTGGGCTCCCTGCCGGGTCCTGGCCGCGAACGCCTTCATCGTCATGTTCGGCGTCGGTCCGAAGCCGGTAAGCGAATGGTACCACACCTGGCCGATCCTGGCCCAACTGTATCCGCCGAGCGTGGTGCAGGCCGTGTAGAAGGCGAGGTTCGGCGGGCCGCTGGAATAATGCGGGTCCATGCCCGGCGTGATTTGCGAATATCTGGTCGGCTGCGGCGCCAGACAGTGCTTGGCGGCGGGATCGGCCATGTCGCGCAGGCAGGTGAACCCCTTCTTCTTGGCGGACGGCCCCATGATGTCGCGTCCGATCAGCCAGTCCGCCTTCTTGGCGTCCTGCTTGGACTCCCACTGCCGGAACATCGAGCCGAAGCAATCGGAGACGCTCTCGTTGAGGCCGCCGGCATCGCCGTTATAGGCGAGCTGGAGGCTGTGCTGGGTCACGCCGTGGGTGAGCTCGTGGCCGATGACGTCGGCGCCCCTGGTGAAGTCGACGAAGATGCTGCCGTCACCGTCGCCATAGATCATCTGCGAGCCGTTCCACATCGCGTTGTTGTAGTTCTCGCCGAAATGGACCGACGACATCATCGTCATGCCGTGATCGTCGATCGAATTGCGGTTGAAGACCTGCTGGTAGAATTTCGCGACCTTGCCGGTCTGGTTGAAGGCGCGCTTGACGGAGCTGTCCGAGGACGTCTTCGGCTTCGACACGGGCGTGCCCGGCAGCGATTGCGTGTGCCTGCAATCGTAGGCGGTGACGGAGGGCGCCGCCGCCAGGGTGACGAGCCCTGCGCTACGGGCCGCGGTGACGCTGGTCAGTTTCGCGGCCTGGTTCCGCAATTCGCGCAGCTCATGACTGACCTGGACGGTGTCGACCATTTGCTTGCGCAGCGTGGCAGACAGCTTCTTGTCCTGGGACAGCCGGGTCAGAACGTCGTTCGGGATGATGCAACATGTGCAGGGCATCGATGAATCTCCATTGCACGTTTTTGCGAAAATGGACTGCTGAAACGATCTCGGGAAATTCCTGCCGCGGGCGGCAAGCGTCGGCGCCATCCTGGCGTCACGCATGGGGCGATTATCGCAGGCGCGCGATCCGTTGCGTGTGAGATTGCACACACTTCCGGGTTGCGTGATGGGAGTTGGGGCCGGCCGGTGGACGGAGGCCGTGCCCGCGCGGGAGCGGTGCGGCGATGCGCGCTGCTTTTACCGGTCGGGACTTGCGCGTTCGAACTGGCGCAGCAGCTTGTTGCCGCGCTCGACTGCGGAATCGAGCGCGGCTTGCGCGCTCTTCTGGCCGGCAAAGGCCTGTTCGAGCTCGTCCTCGATGGCGCCGCGGATCAGCACGAAGGAGCCGAGCCGGATGCCCTTTGAATTCTCCGTCGGCGCATGCAGCGTGATCTCCTCGAACGAGATCGCCGAGCCCGGATTGCGCTCGTAAAACCCCTGCGCGCGCGTCAGCTCGAAGGCGGCGCGGGTGATCGGCAGATAGCCGGTGTTCTGGTGCCAGGCGGCCTGCACGCCGGGCTGCGACAGATAGGCGAAGAAGCGCGCCACGCCCTTGTATTCCTCGCGCGGCCGGTCGCGCAGCACCCACAGCGTGGCGCCGCCGATGATCGAGTTCTGCGGCGCGCCCGCAACGTCGGGCCAGTACGGCATCAGGCCGTAGCCGATCTCGAACTTCGAATTGGCCTTGATGTCGGCGCGCGTCGCCGAGGAGCCGATGAAGATGCCGCATTCGCCGTTCTGGAAGCGCGGCTCGGCCGACTGCCCGCGGCCGCTGTAGTCGAACAGCTTCGTCTTCTGCCACTCGGCGAGCTGGGCGACGTGCTTGACGACGACGGGATTGTTGATGGTCAGCTCGGCGTCGAGACCGGCAAAGCCGTTGGTGCGGGTGGCGAGCGGCAGATTGTGGAAGGCGGAAAAATTCTCGACGTGAATCCAGGACGGCCAGGAGGTGGTGAAGCCGCAGGCCGCACCGCGCTCGCGCAGCCGCTTGGCAGCGGCGCCGAGATCCGGCCAGGTCTTCGGCGGCGTCTCCGGATCGAGGCCGGCGTCGCGGAACATGGTCTTGTTGTAGTAGAGGATCGGCGTCGACGAGTTGAACGGGAACGAGAGCAGATTGCCGGCGGCATCGGTGTAATAGCCGGACACCGCGGGAAGGTAGTCGTTGAGCGAGAACGGCTCGCCCTGGTCCCGCATCAGGCTGAACACCGGATAGATCGCGCCCTTGGCCGCGGTCATGGTGGCGGTGGCGACCTCGTTGACCTGGACGATGGCAGGCTGGCTGCGTGAGCGGAAGGCGAAGATCGCCGCCGTCACCGTCTCGGTGTAATTGCCCTTGTAGGCCGGCACGATGCGGTAATCGGACTGCGAGGCGTTGAAGTCGGTGGCGAGCTTTTCGAGCTGCTTGCCGAGCTCGCCCGACATGGCGTGCCACCACGCGATATCGGTGGCGGCGCGCGCCGGGGCGGCCGATGCGAGCGCCGCGAGGGCGGCTACGAGCTGCAGGAGGCGCGATGCTGACGTCACGATGGCTCTTCCCGTGTCGCACGACGAAAGACGGCTGCCCCTGCTTAAGGCGGGGCCCCGGCGGTTTCAACCGGCAATGCGCCCCGGCCGCGCCGCACAATCAACCTGCGGGCCCGGCACGGGATGGCCTTCCCTTAACCATCTGCTAGATTGCATTGAACCTTTCGGTCCCGCCATAGACTCCATCTCTGAGGGGTTGAGTGTGCCAGTGTTGAACCGTGCCGAGCTCTCGCGGACCGGGGTGATCTTCGTCGCGCTTCTGCTCGCGGTCTGCGCGACGAGCGCCGCCGCGCGCGAGTTTCGCGCGGCCGACACCCAGACCGAGGACTATCCGACCGTCCAGGCGCTGCGCTACATGGGCGCGCTGATCGCCGAGCGCACCGGCGGCCGGCACGAGATCAAGGTGTTCCACTCCCGCCAGCTCGGCGAGGAAAAGGAGACCATCGAGCAGACCCGGGCCGGCGCGATCGACCTCAACCGGACCAATGTCGCCCTGATCGGCAACTTCGTTCCGGCGATGAACGTGCTCGCCATGCCGTTCCTGTTCCGGTCCATTGAGCACATGCAGAAGGTGCTGGACGGGCCGATCGGCAGCGAGATCCTGAACAGTTTCGAGCCCTACGGCTTCGTCGGGCTCTGCTTCTACGATTCCGGCGCCCGGTCGCTCTACAACGGCGCCCATCCGGTGACCACCATCGCGGACCTCAAGGGATTGCGGATCCGGGTGCAGCAATCGGAGTTGATGAGCCAGATGATCCGCGCCCTCGGCGCCGAGCCGGTCGAGATGCCCTATGGGCAGGTGCTCACCGGGCTTGCCAACCATCTGATCGACGGCGCCGAAAACAACTGGCCATCTTTCGTGACGACTGACCATTACAGACACGCCGGCCACTACACGCTCACCGAGCACACGATGAGCCCCGAAGTGCTGGTGATCTCGCTCAAGGCCTGGCGCAGCCTCTCGGCCGAGGACCAGACCATCTTCAGGGAGGCCGCCGCCCGCTCCAGTCGGTTCATGCGCGAGAAGTGGCGCGACCTCGAGGAGCAGTCGCAGGTCAAGGCACGCGCGGCCGGCGTCAGCATCGTCAGGGATATCGACCGCAAGCCGTTCGAGGACGCCATGGCCCCGATCTACGCCAAAGCGGCGCAGGATCCCGCCGCGGCCGGGCTGATCGAACGCATCCGCAAGGTGGAGTGAGCCCCGTTGGCCGCGCCGGGACATAGCGAGCACGCGGAGAGGGCACCCGGCCCGATCGGGCGGCTGCGCGCGCGTCTCGTCGGCGTGCTGCGTGCGGTGCCGATCCGCTGGCGCATCCTGTCGATCGCGGCGCTGAACTCGGCCGTCGTGGTGGTGCTGGTCGCCCTGATCTGGAATGGCTCGGTGGTGCTGAGCTCGGCCTGGGACGACGTACGCCAGGTGCGCGAGTCCGATCGCATCCTGGCGCTGCTCGAGAGCGAGACCGGGCGCCTGCACAATCTGATCCATCGCTACATCAACCAGCCGAGCCCGGACCTGTTCGCGGAGATCCTGCTGCTGCGCGAGGCGGTGCTGGGCACGCTGACCAACCGTGCCGCCAAGGACCCGATGCTGTCGGGGTCGGTCGAGGAGCTGGAGCGCACCACCGACCGCTTCCTCAACGGTTTCGGCGAGCTGCGCAGCGTGCAGGCGACCATCGCCAAGACCTATGAGGACCAGGTGCAGGGACCGGCCAGGGACATGGCGGGCCTCTACTCCATCATCGAAGGCGCTACCGGCCATCGCGACGCGCTGATCTGGCCCTCGCTCGGCAAGTCGCGCGAGGCCTTCACCGCAATGCTGGTCGCGGCCAATTCCTACTATCTGTCGCAGTCGGCGGGCGCCGCCGACGACGCACGCCGCAACACCGAGACGATCGAGAAGACCATTCCGGTCATGATCGATCTTGCCGACAACGACCTCCAGCGCATGGCGCTGCAGCGGCTCGGGGCCCGTACGGCCGCGCTGCGAGAGGGCTTTGCAAAGCTCTCCGAGCAGCTGATGAGCCGTACCGAGCTGTTGCGCAACACCATCGACGCCAGCCAGGCCGAGGCGATCGGCGCCATCGACGATCTCTCCACCAAGATGCGCCAGCGCGAGCAGAAAGCGCAGGAGACGTTCGACCGCACGCTGGCCGACATTTCCCGCCGCGTTCTTTCCATTGCGGTGATCTTCCTCGGCATCATCCTCACCGCGGGCGTGCTGATCGCGCTGTCGATTCGCCTGCCGCTGCAGCAGATCATGACGGCGATGCGCGCGATCACGCTCGGCGATCTCGACCGCGAGGTGCAGGGCACCAAGGCACGCGACGAGGTCGGCGCCATGGCGCGCGCGGTGGAGGTGTTCCGCGAGAACGCGATCGCCAAGCGCGAGACCGAGGACGAGCTGCGCGCCTCCAAGGAGAAGGCCGAGAGCGCGCTGCTCGAGCTCAATACCGCACAGCAGAACCTGATCGATGCCGAGCGGCTCGCCGCGCTCGGCGGCCTCGTCGCCGGCGTCGCGCACGAGGTCAACAACCCCATCGGCATCAGCCTCACCGTTGCCTCGAGCTTTGCCCGGCGCACCGAGATCTTCGAGGCCCAGCTCAAGGGCGACGGCGGCCTGCGCCGCTCGCAGCTCGAGGAGTTCGTGCAGTCCTCACGCGACGCCTCGCAGCAGCTCGTTGCCAACCTCCAGCGCGCCGGCGAGCTGATCCAGTCGTTCAAGCAGGTCGCGGTGGACCGATCCCATGCCGAGCGGCGGCAGTTCTCACTCAGCGAAGCCACCGACCAGATCATCGCCAGCCTCAGGCCCGTGCTGAAGCGCTCGCCGATCACGCTCGCGGTCGACGTGCCCGAGGGCCTGCTGCTGGACGGCTATCCCGGCTCCTACGGCCAGATCCTGACCAATCTGTTCCTCAACGCGGCCAACCACGCCTTTGCCGACGGCCGCGCCGGCACCATCACGATCTCGGCGAGGCCGCGCGGGGCCGAGGACATCGAGATCATCTTCACCGACGACGGGGCCGGCATGACCCCCGACGTGCAGCGCCAGGCCTTTGACCCATTCTTTACCACCCGGCGCAACGAAGGTGGCACGGGACTCGGGCTTCATATCGTCTATAACCTGGTCACCCAGCAGCTCGGCGGTCGCATGATGCTGGAATCCAAGCTGGGACAAGGCACCACTTTTCGCATTATCATGCCCCGGGTCGCCAAGGGCGGCGCGCAAAGCACAGAGACTGACGGGACTTCTCAATGGCCGAACAGGACGATGTCCTCCACCTGATCGACGATACCGGCACCGCGTCGGAGGACCAGAACGCACGGAAGTGGAAGATCGCCGTCATCGACGACGATCCGGCCGTGCATGACGGCACCCGATTCGCCCTGTCGGACTACAGCCTCAACGGCCAGAGCCTGGAAATCCTCTCCGCCTATTCCGCGGCCGAAGGCCGCAAGCTGATGGCCGCGCACAACGACATCGCCGCGGTGCTGCTCGACGTCATCATGGAGACGGATGTGGCCGGCCTCGAGCTGGTCGAGTTCATCCGCAACGAGATCAAGAACGAGACCGTGCGCATCATCCTGCGCACCGGCCAGCCCGGCCAGGCGCCGGAGCGGCGCGTGATCGTTCAGTACGACATCAACGACTACAAGGCCAAGACCGAGCTCACCGCCGACAAGCTGTTCACCTCGCTGACGGCGGCGCTGCGCTCCTACCAGCAGCTCGAGCGCATGGTGCAGACACGGCGCGGCCTCGAGATCATCATCGACGCGGCCTCGACGCTGTACGACTTCAAGTCGATGCAGCGGCTCGCCGAGGGCGTGCTGACCCAGCTCGCTTCGCTGCTGAATGCCGATTGCGCCGGTATACTGGTCCTGCGCGACAATGGCGGCATCGATCCCGAGCTCTCGGTGCTCGCCGGCAGCGGCTGCTACAGCCGCTTCATCGGCACGACCTCCTCGAAGGCGCTCGACCCCGACCTGCGGGCGATGGTGGAAGCCGCCTTCCAGGGCCGCAAGAACGAGTTCGCAGACCACCGCAGCGTGATCTACTTGCGCACCGGATCCGGCCGCGAAGTCGTGGTGCTGCTGCAGGCCGAGCGCGAATTGTCCGAGACCGACCGCTCGCTGGTGGAGATCTTCTCCAGCCGCCTCTCGATCGCCTTCGACAACGTCATCCTCTATCAGCAGCTGCAGGACGCCAACACCCAGCTGGAGGACCGCGTCGCGCAGCGCACCCGCGCCCTGATGCAGGCCAACCGCCGCCTCTCGGCGCAATGGCTGCGGCTGCAGCGCGCCAACGGCTTCAAGAACGAGATCCTGGGCACCGTCGCCCACGATTTGAAGAACCCGCTCGGCGTCATCCTCGGCCGTACCGAGATGCTGAAGGAGCTGATCTCGACCGGCGCGTCGGAAGCCGGCGTGGTCGCCCAGGTCGATCACATCCGCGACGCCACCAAGCGCCTGACCACGATGGTCGACCATCTGATCTCGGACGCGATGGCCGATGCCTTCGACATCACCATCCGCCGCGAGCCGGTCGACGTCGCCGCGCTGGTGAAGGAGGTCGCCGAGGCCAACCAACCGCTCGCCGTCAACAAGCAGCAGGCGATCAGCGTCGTCGCGCCGGCCAACATCGTCACCATGTGCGACACCGACCGCATCCGCGAGGCGATCGACAATCTCATCAGCAACGCCATCAAATACTCGCCGATCGGCGGCAAGATCGGCGTCGCCGTGACCCATGAGGCCGGCGACACCATCGTGCGCGTCAGCGACGAGGGCGCTGGCCTTTCACCGGAGGATCTCGGCCGCCTTTTCGGCCGCTTTCAACGGCTGTCGGCCAAGCCGACCGCCGGTGAGAGCTCGACCGGACTTGGACTCTCCATCGTCAAGCGCATCATCGACATGCACGGCGGCGAGGTGACCGCCGACAGCGAGGGCCCCGGCAAGGGCTCGACGTTCACCATCACCCTTCCCGCGACCGAATTGCCCTAAGACCATGACCCAAAGCCAGCACATCATGATCGTCGACGACGAGGCCCCGGCCCGGGAGATGGTCGGCGATTACCTCAAGATGCACGGCTTCACAGTGACGCTGTGCGACGGCGGAAAATCGCTCCGCGCCGCGATCCAGGGCAGCATGCCCGATCTCGTCGTGCTCGATCTCAACATGCCCGAGGAAGACGGCCTCTCGATCATCCGCGATCTCAAAAGCCGCATCAACGTGCCCGTCATCATGCTGACGGCGACCGCGAGCCCGATCGACCGCGTCGTCGGCCTCGAGCTCGGCGCCGACGACTACGTCGCAAAACCCTGCGAGCTGCGCGAGCTGATGGCCCGCATCCGCTCGGTGCTGCGGCGGAGCACGCCGGTGAAGGCCGCGGCAAGCGAGGCGGCGGCGGCGAAATCCGACAAGGAACAATTGGTGCGCTTCGGCACCAAATGGCTCGATCTCGAAGCGCAGGCGCTGCGCGACGACGAAGGCAACGAGCATCCGCTGACGGCGTCCGAGTTCGGGCTGTTGAAAGTGTTCGCGGCCAATCCGAAGCGCGTGCTGTCGCGCGAGCGCTTGCTCGAGCTCGCCAATGCGCGCGACGCCGAGGCCTTCGACCGCGCGGTGGACCTGCGCATCATGCGCATCCGCCGCAAGATCGAGCCCGATCCGGCAAAACCCGCCGTGATCCGCACCATCCGCGGCGGCGGCTATCTGTTCTCGCCGCAGGGCGAGAAGGGGTAAGGGCGGGCGGCGGCAAGCACAGCCGTCGTCCCGGGGCGCGAAGCGAGCCCGGGACGACGGCGATGGGTGCCGCGCGACCGAACGCAATCCCCCCAAATACGTTCCTGCAGCCTCTGTCCGCGTCAAAATCGCCATCCCGTATTTTCCGTACATTGAAATTCCACGGCTTTTTGCCGCGAATGTTTCGTCGTGGCTAACGGGACGAAACAATTTGGCCGCGCACGAAACCATTTTCCGCTTTTCGCGCAGACGTCCCGAAACGGTGGCTGATTAACACTTTGGTCCAAGGAAACGCCGCTCGGTTGCGGCGCTACGGGGAGCCAAGTCCATGCGGAACGTCATCGCCATCAACGCCCAGGCCAGCCAGAGCATTATTGCCGCTCAGGCGACTTCGGACGACATGCTCCTCGAAAGCATCGCCGACGGCAACCGGACGGCCATGCACATCCTTTATTGCCGGCACAATGTGCGGGTGTACCGCTTCATCCTGCGCATCGTGCGCGACGCCACCACGGCGGAAGATCTGGTCAGCCAGGTGTTCCTCGACGTGTGGCGGACCGCCGGCCAGTTCCAGGGCCGCTCGCAGGTCTCGACCTGGCTGCTCTCGATCGCCCGCTTCAAGGCGCTGACCGCGATGCGCCAGCGCCGCTTCGAGGACATCGACCAGGAAGACGTCCGCCAGATTCCCGACGATTGCGATACGCCCGAGACCTCGCTCGACCGCAGCGACACCAGCGCTATCCTGCGCGCCTGCGTCGCCAAGCTGTCGCCCGCGCATCGCGAGATCATCAACCTCGTCTACTACCACGAGAAGTCGGTGGAGGAGGTCGGTCAGATCATCGGCATTCCCCAGAGCACGGTGAAGACCCGGATGTTCTACGCCCGCAAGCAACTCGCCGATTTGCTTAAGGGTGCCGGCGTCGACCGTTTCGCCGCCTGAACCACAGATATTTCAGTGGGATAGGACCTCCGATTTGGCCCTGTCCCGGACACGGAAGCGTTACCGCCCACGAAACAATTGAAACAATCGACAACATCAGGCGGAAAAACTTCCCCCCTATAAAGATCGCATACGGTTTCGTTAAACCTCCCAAGACCTCCAGCGACCCGGACGATGCCCCCGTCCGGGTCGTTTTGTATTTGGGGGGCCGTCGCGCCCTCCTTCCTCCTTCACTCAAGTAAGGCTGCCACCGCTCTCTCATTCCCTTCCCCCTTGCGGGGGAGGGGCAGGGAGAGGGGTGCCACACGGAAATTCTTTCAATTTGCGCACGCGGCGCGACCGCAGACGGATGGACCATTTGCCGGGCTACCCCTCTCCCCCCGCCCTCCCCCGCAAGGGGGGAGGGAGCGCACCGTCTCCGTAGTCGGCACGATTGCTTCCCCCGCCCCACCAGGCAGCCGTCGCCGTCACGAAGCCGTGACGCCGCGTAACGACCGCCCCACCCGCTCCGAACTGCCCTCGTGACCTCCATCACGAGTGCCGCATGCTCGAACTTTTCTTCGCCGTCCTTGCCGGTGTCCTCACCATCGCCGCCCCCTGCACGTTGCCGATGCTGCCGATCCTGCTCGGCGCTTCGATCGGGCATAGCTCGCAGCTGCGCCCCGCGATGATCGCGCTCGGCTTCGTCGTCTCGTTCTCCGCCGTCGCGCTGCTGCTCGGTGCGCTCACGAAGGTATTCGATTTCGATCCGAACGTGCTGCGCGAGGCCGCGTCGATCCTGCTGCTCGGCTTCGGCCTGTTGATGCTGTGGCCGGCGCCGTTCGAGTGGCTGTCGATCCGGCTCAATGGCTGGCTCGCTCTCGGCAATGCCGGCACCACGCAGCGCGAGGGCGCGCTCGGCGGGCTCGTGCTCGGTAGCACGCTCGGCCTGGTCTGGACGCCCTGCGCGGGTCCCGTGCTCGGCTCGATCCTGACGCTGGTTGCGACCTCGAAGAACCTGGCCTGGGCCGGCACGCTGCTGGTCGCCTACGCCATCGGCGCTGCGATCCCGATGCTCGCGATCGCCTATGGCGGACAGGCCGCGACCACGCGCGTGCGCAGCTTGGCGCGGATCTCGCCGCGCCTGCAACAGGGTTTCGGCATCGTCGTGATCGCCTTCGCCGTTGCCGCGTACTTCCAATACGACACGCTGATCGTGGCGTGGCTCACCGGCTTCTATCCCACCGGCCAGATCGGCCTGTGATCGTCGCGTATCCCAACCGGAGGTAACGTCCATGACCATCAAACTGCTCGCCGTCTCCGCTGCCCTGATCGGCATGGCCGTGACCGGCGCCGTCATCCCCGGCTTCTGCGACGAGGCCGCACGCGCGACACCTGCCGTCGCTGCCCCTGCGGCACCGATGAAGGTCGCCGCCACGAGCCAGCAGGCCGCGCCCGACTTCACCGGCATCACCAACTGGTTCAACTCGAAGCCGCTGAACCTCGCCGATCTCCGCGGCAAGGTCGTGCTGGTCGACTTCTGGACCTATGGCTGCGTCAACTGCGTCAACACGCTGCCGCACGTCACCGACCTCTATGCGAAATACAAGGACAAGGGCCTCGTCGTGGTCGGCGTGCACACGCCGGAATTCCCGTTCGAGCGCTCGGCCTCCAACGTCCAGGCCGCGCTGAAGCGCCACGGCATCACCTATCCGGTGGCGCAGGACAATGACTCGAAGACCTGGAACGCCTACAGCAACCAATATTGGCCGGCGCAGTACATCATCGACCAGAACGGCAAGATCGTGTTCCAGCATGCCGGCGAAGGCCGCTATGACGAGATCGACCGCACCGTGGCAAAGCTGCTGAACGTCAGCAGCTGATTCCTGATGGCCGCGTCTCGCCCTTGTTGCTTGACTCCACGGACCCGTCCGTGGAGTTTCGCGAGCGACGGAATCAGCCGCCCGCAATGGACGACGCGACCATCAGCACCGACATCCGCCTTCGTGAAGGCTCCTCGATCGCGCAGCGGCTGGTCATGGCCGGCTTCGCGGCCGCCGTCGCGCTGTGCTTCACGCCGGGCCTGTTCACGCGCGATACGCTGGAAATCATCATCTCCGTGGTCGCCCTGCTCGTCGGCGCGGGGTTCGTCGCCGGCATCATGCTGGCGCCGGCGGTGGTGTGGATCATCACCCCGAACGAGATCCTGATCGGGCGGCAAAGCCCGTTCGGCAAGCTCCGCACGCGGATCATCGGCAAAGACGACATCACGGCGCTGCAGGTTCCCGGCAGCAAGCGGGTGAAGGCCCGCTTTCAGCTCGTCTTCACACTGACCTCGGGGGAACGCCTGACATCGCCGCCGATCTCCGACGTCACCCATGTCCGCGACACCGTGGCCCGGATCGCGGCGCAGTTCGAGGTGCCCAATGTCGAGGAGCCGGTCAATCCGCTCGATGCCAGCAATCCCGAGATGCATCTCGGCGAGCCGCTGGAGGCGTTTTCCACGCGCGACATCCGGATCGTCTCGCTGATCGCCGTCGCGTTGTCCGCCGTGCCTTACGCCTACAAGCTCTGGCGCGGATGGCCGCCCAGCCATGTCGACATCCTGCTGCTGCCGCTCGGCGTGCTCGCCGCGTTCGCCGTGCACCGCTACGCGAACCTCGTGACCGGCGCCTTCTGGATCATCCGCGAGGGCGACATCCGCGTCGAACGCCTGTGGGGCGACGGCACGCCGCGCGCCGATCACATCGAGGGACGCGACGTGAAGACCATTACGGTCGACCGCCGCGGCCGGTCCGAGGACGAGCACTGCATCGTGACGATCCGGCTGCATTCGGGCCGGCGGTTTCGCAGCCCCCGCATCGGCTCGCGGGTCGAGGCCCGTGCGGTGGGGACCGAGATCGTCCGGCGGCTCGGGATCGCGGCGGAGAGCAACAAGATCTAGTGCTTCCGTCATGGCCGGGCTTGCCCCGGCCATCCACGTCTTGCCACGCCGTACGAAGAACGTGGATGGTCGGGCCTGCGCCTCGCCGAAGCGGCTTCGGCCGCGCAGGCGGGACAAGCCCGGGCATGACGACGTCGATTTCAGCCCCCCGCCTGGCGAGGTGTCACCGACACTGCTTTTCGCGCCATCCCCTGTTTGTGGCATTGCCCCGGCTCGTCAAAAAACCATAGGCATTCTCGTGACATACCAGCCGGGCGCGCCATCAACTTGCCATGAACATGCCCCTGAGATTTGATGGTTCCGAATGATTTGCGCTGTGGCAGCGGGGAGAGCTTGAAATGACGGATTTTCGTCGCCTGACCGGGATCTTTGTGGCTGCAATCAGCCTCGCCCTGACCACCTCATACGCCTCCGCCCAGCAGCCCGACCGCGGCGACGAGCCGGGGCTGGTCGCGGACGACGCCTATCAGCTCGAGCCGGAATGGCAGAAGCAGGTCGTGTACTTCCGCACCACGGAAGCGCCGGGCACCATCATCGTCTCGACGGCCGAACGGCACCTCTATCTCGTGCAGCCGGGCGGACGCGCGATCCGCTACGGCATCGGCGTCGGCCGCGACGGCTTCCAGTGGCAGGGCCTCGTGACCATCACCAACAAGAAGGAATGGCCGGACTGGACGCCGCCGCCGGAGATGATCCAGCGCCAGCCCTATCTGCCGCGCTTCATGGCCGGCGGCCCCGGCAATCCACTCGGCGCCCGCGCCATGTATCTCGGCACCACCGTCTACCGCATCCACGGCACCAACCGGCCCGACACGATCGGGACCAAGGTGTCGTCGGGCTGCTTCCGTCTCGTCAACAACGACGTCGCCGATCTCTACGACCGCGTCCCTGTCGGGACCAAGGTCATCATCCGGCAGAAGCCCGAGCTCTAAGGGTCATGGTTCGGGCATGATCCCAGGGATCATGCCCGGCCCCTCCTCCCCTCTTCCTTTTCCCGATTATTTCGAGAGAGAGACATCATGCGCACTTTTCGAGGCGGCCTGCTGATCGGGCTCGCGGTCGCCGTGCTGGTCGGCGTGCTGGCGGTGATCTACGAATTCTACGACACCCGCACCCTGAAGCGCACGGTACGCCGCGGCGAAGTCCTGTGCGGCGTCAACAAGGGCCTGCCGGGCTTCTCGATCCCCGACGACAAGGGCAACTGGACTGGCTTCGACGTCGATTTCTGCCGCGCGGTGGCGGCGGCGATCTTCAACGATCCGGCCAAGGCGAAGTTCGTGCCGCTCGATGCCGGCGAACGCTTCAAGGAGCTGCAGAGCCGGAAGGTGGACATCCTCTCGCGCAACTCGACCTGGAGCATGGCGCGCGAGCTCGACTACGACCTCTATTTCCCGGCGGTCGCCTATTACGACGGCGCGGGCTTCATGCTGCCGCGTTCGCGCAACAAGGAGACCTCGCTGGATCTCAATGGCAGCAAGGTCTGCGTGCAGGCCGGCACCACGACGCTGCTCAACGTCGCCGACTACTTCAAAGCCAACAACATGAAGTATGAAGAGGTGAAGTTCGACAAGCTCGACGACGTGGTGAAGGCCTATGACAGCGGCAAGTGCGACACGCTCTCCGCCGACGTCTCGCAGCTCTATGCGCTCAGGCTGAACCTGTCCAAGCCCGGCGACCACATGATCCTGCCGGACATGATCTCCAAGGAGCCGCTCGCTCCCGTCGTGCGCCAGCGCGACGACGACTGGATGATGATCGTGAAGTGGACGCTCTACGCGATGATCAACGCCGAAGAGCTCGGCGTCACCTCGGAGAATATCGATGAGGCCCTGAAGTCGAAGAAGCCCGAAGTGATGCGCCTCGTCGGCACCGAGGGCAATTACGGCGAGCAGCTCGGCCTCACCAAGGACTGGGTCGTCCGCATCATCCGCCACGTCGGCAATTACGGCGAGATGTACGAGCGCAACATCGGCGAGAAGTCCAAGCTGAAGATCCCGCGCGGCATGAACCAGCTGTGGAACGCCGGCGGCGTGCAGTACGCGCCGCCGATGCGGTAGGAGGTCCCTCCGCCGTCATTGCGAGCGAAGCGAAGCAATCCAGAATCTTTCCGCAGAGGCAGTCTGAATTGCTTCGTCGCTTCGCTCCTCGCAATGACGGGATTGATACAGACTCGCGCCACACTCTCCGTCGTCATGCCCGGGCTTGTCCCGGGCATCCACGTATTAGAGGCACGTTAAGAACGCGGATGGCCGGGACAGGCCCGGCCATGACGGCGAACGCTACTGCCGTAGCCCGGATGGAGCGTAGCGCAATCCGGGTCGGTCTTTCCGCGCGGGCAGAACCCGGATTTCGCTCCGCTCCATCCGGGCTACAAGCTTAGTTTAGTACCCCCGCGCCCGCGCGAGCTGCTCGGTGTGGTAGTTCGCATCGCCGAACAGCTCCTCGCACACACGCGCACGCTTCATGAAGAAGCCGATGTCGAACTGGTCGGTCATGCCCATGCCGCCATGCATCTGCACGCCTTCCTGCACCGCGCGGGTGGCGGTGGTGCCGGCGCGGGCCTTGGCCACGGCGACGGCCGACGCAGCCTTGGCAACATCGGTGTCCAGCGCCTGCAGCGCCTTCATGGTGGCGGCGCGGGTGATCTCGATGTCGACATAGAGCTCGGCGGCGCGGTGCTGCAGCGCCTGGAATTCGCCGATCAGCTTGCCGAACTGCTTCCTGTTCTTGAGATACTCGACGGTGCGGCCGAACACCTCGTCGCTAAGGCCGACCATTTCGGCGGCGACCGCGCCGCGGCCGATGTCGAGCACGCCGTCGAGCAGGCTTGCTGCCTGGTCAACCTCGCCAAGCACGCTGTCGGCATTGACCTCGACATTGGCAAGCTCGATCCGCGCCGCGTTGTGCGCGTCGACCATGATGGTGCGCTCGACCGCAACACCCTTGGCTTTTGGATTCACCAGGAACAGCGTCAGGCCCTCGCGCTCGCCAGCGGAGCCGGCGGTACGCGCTGCAACGATGAGGAGGTCGGCGACATGGCCGTCAACCACCAGAGCCTTGGCGCCGGAGAGCTTGAAACCGTTGCCGGCGCGCACGGCCTGCAGGCTGGTCTGCAGCGGGCGATGCTTTGCGCCCTCGTCGATCGCGAGCGTCGCCAGCAGCGAGCCGTTGGAAATCTTCGGCAAATATTCCGACTTCTGCGCGGCATTGCCGCCGCGGTTCAGCGCGGAGGCCGCGACCACGCTGGTGGCGAGGAAGGGCGACGGCATCAAGGTGCGGCCGATCTCCTCCATCACGACACCGGCCTCCATGAATCCGAGGCCGCTGCCCCCGAACTCTTCCGGCACCAGCAGGCCGGCAAAGCCCATCTCGGCGAAGGAGTGCCACAGCTCCTTCGAGAAGCCGGTGGGATCCTTGCTGTCGCGCAAATGGCGCAGATGCGACACCGGCGCCTTGTCGCTGATCAGCCCGCGCGCAGAGTCGCGGAGCATCGATTGTTCTTCGGTGAGGACGAGGGCCATGGTGTTCTCTAGCGTCTAGCGAATACAAATTTGTTGATGTCATTCCGGGGCACGCGCAGCGCGAACCCGAAATCTCGAGGTTCTCAGGTGCGCAACTGCGCACCGTAGTTCGCGCTGCGCGCGTCCCGGAACGACGGTGGAATTAAGCCCCCGGCAGATCCAGGATGCGCTTGGCGACGATGCCGAGCATGACCTCGGTGGTGCCGCCCTCGATCGAATTGGCCTTGGTGCGCAGCCAGGCGCGCGGACGGGCGCCGTGCTTGGAGCGCTCGCTCTCCCATTCCAGCGCATCGACGCCGCCGGCCGACATCAGGATCTCGTATCGACGCTTGTTGAGCTCGGTGCCGTAATATTTCATCGCCGAGGAGAACGCCGGATGCGCCTGCCCGGCCTTGGCGAGATCCACCGCGCGCTCGGCGCAGGCTGCAAGCGCGGCCTCGTCCACGTCGAACGTCGCGATCCGGCCGCGCAGCATGGAATCATCAAGTTTGCCTTGCGCGTCGCTGCCGACGGAATCCGCCGCGATCTGGCCGAGCGGACGGCCGACGCCGCGCTCGCCCATGCCCGAGATCATCGCACGCTCGTGCTGGAGCAGATATTTCGCGACGTCCCAGCCGCGGTTGACGGTGCCGACTACGTGCGATTTCGGCACGCGGACGCCGTCGAAGAAGGTCTCGCAGAACGGCGAATAGCCGGAGATCAGCAGGATCGGCTTCGTGGTCACGCCCTTCGAGGTCATGTCGAACAGGATGAAGCTGATGCCGTCGTGCTTCTTGGCGGCGGGATCGGTGCGGACCAGGCAGAAGATCCAGTCGGCGTAATTGGCGTAGGACGTCCAGATCTTCGAACCCGTGATGACGAAATCATCGCCATCGCTCTCGGCGCGGGTCTGCAGCGAGGCGAGATCGGAGCCGGCATTCGGCTCGGAATAGCCCTGGCACCAGCGGATCAAGCCCGCCGCGATCTTCGGCAGGTGCTCCTTCTTCTGGGCGTCGTTGCCGTATTTGAGCAAAGCCGGCCCGAGCATCCAGATGCCGAAGCTCGACAGCGGCGGGCGCGCGCCCATCCTGGCCATCTCGGCGCGCAGCACCTTGTGCTCGGCGGCACTGAGACCTCCGCCGCCATATTCCTTGGGCCAGTCCGGCACGGTCCAGCCCTTGTCGCGCATGCGCTCGAACCAGATGCGCTGCGGCTCTGACGAGAATTTTGCGTTGCGTCCACCCCAGAACACGTCGCCGTCCGACGTCGCGGGCTTGCGCATCTCCGGCGGGCAATTGGCCTCCAGCCAGGCGCGCGTCTCGTTGCGGAATGTTTCGAGCTCGGCGGTCTCAGTGTCGCTCATGGTCGTTTCCATCAATCGAAAAGACTTGTTGCCGACGACTCTGGGCCAAGCACCTGCGGAATTCAACCACTTCCGTTGACGCATTCCGCTATAGTCGTCGCGACGGCGGTGCTTGAAAACAAAGAGGAAACGACAATGCGCCTGAAACTTCTTTCGCCTGGCGAAATGAACGAGAGCCAGCGGCAGACCTACGACGAGTCGATTGCCGGCAAGCGCGGCAAGCCGCCGGCCCCGATGATGGCCTGGCTCAATAGCCCGGACATGGCCCGTCACGCCACGCGGCTCGGCGAAGTGCTGCGCTACGACACCATCTTCCCGGCAAAGCTCTCGGAGATCGCGATCCTGGTCACGGCGCGGCACTGGACCGCGCATTACGAATGGTATGCGCATAAGCGCCTCGCGCTCGCCGGCGGTATGGACCCCAAAATCATCGACGCGATCCGCGATCGCCGCACGCCCGATTTCGACGATCCCAAGGGCAAGATGATCTACGACGTCGCGAAGTCGCTGCATGAGGGCCACGGCGTCGAGAAAGGTCTTTATGACGAGGCGGTGAAGCTGCTCAGCGAGCGCGGCGTCGTCGAGGTGATCGGGCTGTGCGGCTACTACACCATGGTGTCGATGACGCTGAACACGTTCGAGTTCGAGCTGCCCGAAGGCGAAGTGAAGGAGCTGGCTTAGTTTCCCATTCGGAAACGATGGGTTTCAGGATCGGCCCGTAGCACTGTCCCGAGACCGGCCTTATGTGCATGTTTTCAAGGGAGCATTCGCATGTCGCAGACTCAAGCCGTCCATGCCGGGACCAGGATCGGCCACGTCCATCTCAAGGTCGCCGATCTCGATCGCGCGCTCGGCTTCTACTGCGGCGTGCTCGGCTTCGAGCTGATGCAGCGCATGGGCTCGGGCGCGGCCTTCATCTCGGCCGGCGGCTATCATCACCACATCGGGCTCAACACCTGGGAGAGCAAGGGCGGCTCGCCGCCGCCGCCGGGCTCGACCGGGCTCTATCACACCGCGATCCTCTATCCGACGCGCCCCGCGCTGGCGGATGCGCTGCACCGGGTGCTCACGGCCGGCATCGCGCTCGACGGCGCCAGCGACCACGGCGTCAGCGAGGCGCTGTACTTGCGCGATCCCGATGAGAACGGCGTTGAGCTGTATTGGGACAAGCCACGGGAGCAATGGCCGTTCGGGCCGGACGGCAAGCTCGCGATGGTGACGAAGCGGCTGGATGTGGAGGGGTTGCTGAAGCAGCGGGAGGGGTGATGCCGTAGGGTGGGTTAGCCGAAGGCGTAACCCACCATGCCTCAGCGAATGTGGAACGAAGTTGGTGGATTACGCCTTCGGCTAATCCACCCTACGCGAGCTTCTCCTGTGGTGCCCCCCGCACCATGATCAGCGCCGCGGCCGCTACCTCCAGCGCGATGCAGAGATAGAACGGCAGCGCATATCCGCCGGACCAATCGCGCAAGGCGCCGACGACGCCGGGGCCGAACGCGTAGGTCACCTGGTTGATCGCGGTGTTGAGGCTGATCAGCACGCCGAACGAGGCGCTGTCGAATTCCTGCTGCACGATCAGCGACGGCAGCGTGATGAGATTGCCGACCGAGAAGCCGAATACCGCGCAGGCCGCGATCAGCACATAGTCGTCGTGCAGGTTGATGACGACGAGAAGCGCCGCGGCCTGGCTCAGGAACGACAGCGCCGATGCGAGGCGCTGGTTGAGGCGGTCGATCACCATCGAGAACAGCACCCGGCCGACGACCGCCATCGCCGTCAGCACCGCGACGGCGACTGCGGCGCGCTCGCGCCCGATCACGGGATCGAGGAACGAGATCAGGTGCACGATGAAGCCGACCTGAGCAAACAGCACCAGCGCGAATGCGATCGTCACGGTGAGGAAGCCGACATCGCGCAGCGCATGGCTGCGGACCTGCGCCGACGATTGCGGCGCCGCCTTCGCCGACGCCTTCCAGCCGTGAAGATCGGGCGGGCGGCCGACCAGAAGCAGGATCACCGGCACGAGCAGCACCAGCATGGCGCCGGCGGCGGCATACATCGCGCTGGCGAAACCGATCTGGCCGATCAGGGTCACCAGCAGCGGCACGCCGACGATGCCGCCGAAGCTCGCGCCGTTGAGCGCGAGGCTGATCGCCATGCCGCGCTTGTGGTCGAACCACAGGCTGATCGTGTTGGTGATCATGGCAAGACTGGTGCCGGCCCAGCCGAAGGCGAGCACGGCGTCGGCAAGATAAAGCTGCCATGGCTCGCGCACCGCGCCGATCGCGACGCTGGCTGCCGCCATCGCCAGCGTGCCCGCGATCAGGCAAATGCGCGGGCCGTATTTACGCACGGCTTCGCCGACGAACACGACCAGCAGCGCGCCGAACAAATAGAAGAACGTGGTGCCCGAGGAGATCAGCGAGGCCGGCCAGCCCCGCGCGCGCTGCAGCTCTGCGACATAGACGCTCTGGCCGTAGAAGCCGAGCCCCCAGCCGAAGGTCGCGAGCAGGAAGCAGACCGCGACGATGCGCCAGCCCTCGTAGCGGAGGGAGGATTCGTCGATGGAGGGCGGTTGAGGCTTATCGAGCATGCTCGTGTACTCCGTCATGCCCGGGCTTGTCCCGGGCATCCACGTTCTTCGATCCGAAGCGTCCAAGACGTGGATGGCCGGGACAAGCCCGGCCATGACGCATCTAATAAATAGTCTCCGAAAATCACTTCGACCTGGATCGAAGTATCATCGTTGCTGACAGCCTCCTGCCAACTCCGACAACTCAAATCGCATCCGGGAACTCGCCCATCGCCGCTTCCAGCCGCGCCTTGCGGCGGCGAGCCCAGGACGCCAGCGAGAGCACGGCAAGGCCGAGCACGACGGGCGGAAACACCACCATGTTGACCGCCGACCAGCCGTAATTGGCGAGCAATTGGCCCGAGGAGAACGAGCCGATCGCCATCATGCCGAACACGAGGAAATCGTTGAAGGCCTGCACCTTGTTGCGCTCCTGCGGGCGGTGCGTCTCCAGCACCAACGCAGAGGCGCCGATGAAGGAGAAATTCCAGCCCACACCGAGCACGATCAGCGTCGCCCAGAAGTGCATCGCGGTGATTCCGGACAGGCCGATGCCGGCAGCGCCCGCCTCCAGCAGCAGGCCGGCCGCAACGACCTTCGGCGCGCCGAAACGCGCGATCAGCGCGCCGGTGAAGAAGCTCGGGCCGTACATGGCGACGATGTGCCATTGAATGCCGAAATTGGAATCGGACACCGACAGCCCGCACATCTTCATGGCGAGCGGCGCCGAGGTCATCACCAGGTTCATCATGGGATAGGCGATGACGCCGCACAGCGCCGCCGCGATGAAGCGCGGCTGGCTCACGATCGTCAGCAGCGGCCGGCCGCCATGCATGTCGGCCGGAGCGGGCCTCGGCATGTCGACGCCGGCGACGATGCCCATCGCGACCAGCGCGACCGCCGCCTGCACCAGGAAGCTGAAGGCAAATAGATAAGGCTGCCAGACGTCCATGGTCCATTGCACGAGCTGAGGACCGAGCACGCCGGCGAACACGCCGCCCGCCATCACCCAGGACACCGCCTTCGGGCGATACGCGGCGCTGGCGCCGTCGGCCGCGGCGAAGCGATAGGATTGCGCCACCGCGCCATAGAGTCCGCCGAGGAAGGTCGCCAGACAAAACAGCGCGAACGAGCCGTGCAGGATCGCAAAGCAGCCGCACAGGCCGGTGAGCGCGCCGAGGCCGGTGCCGACGATGAACGCCGCACGGCGGCCGAAGCGGCGCGAGATCGCGCCGGTCGGCAGCGTGCCGGCGGCAAGGCCCACCACATACATCGAGATCGGCACGGTCGCGAACGACATGTCGGGTGCGAGCGTGGCGCCGACGATCGCGCCGGTGGCGAAGATCACCGCCGAGTTGGCGCCGGTCAGCGCCTGCGCGGCGGCAAGACGTACCACATTGGCGCGCACGCGGGCGTCGGAGGCGATCTCGTTGGCTGCAGTCGCGTCAAGCATCGGCATTTCCGCCCGAAGGCCCTTGTTGATTCGCGGCACTATGGAGGGGTGTAGGAGGGCGGACAACCGGCGCAAACGGGCGCGGGCCATGCCCCTGACGCAATCGGTGAGATGATAGCCGAGCGTGCCCTTGACGGCTTGCGCCCGATCAAATCCTATCCCCACGGTTTTCCGGAGTTTCGTTCATGTCCGTCGATGACAGGCCCACACTCAGCGCTCCCGATGACGATCCCTGGCTGTGGCTGGAGGAGATCGAAGGCACGCAGCCGCTGGATTTCGTCGAGCGGCAGAACCAACTGACGCTCGCAGCGTTCGGGGGCGCGGCCTTCGAGCGCGACCGCGGCATCCTCGCCGCGATCTACGACCGTCCCGACAACATTCCCTATGTCAGCCGGCGCGGCTCCGACCTGCACAATGTCTGGAAGGACGCTGCCAATCCGCGCGGCCTGTGGCGGCGGACGACGCTGGAGGAGTTTCGCAAGCCGCATCCGGCGTGGGAAACCGTGCTGGATATCGATCAGCTTGCAGCGGGCGAAGGCGAGGACTGGCTGCTGAGCCAGATCACCACGATGCCCGGCAGCTCGCGCGCGATTCTCAGCCTGTCGCGCGGCGGCAGCGACGCCGTCACCCTGCGCGAATTCGACCTCGACACGAAGAGCTTCGTGGCCGACGGCTTCGCACTGCCGGAAGCCAAGGGCGGCGTCGACTGGCTCGATGCCGACACGCTGCTGCTGTCGAGCGCGCATGGCGAGGACATGGCGACGACATCGGGCTATGCGCGAACCGTGCGGCTTTGGCGGCGCGGCGAAAAGGTCGAACAGGCATCGGTGCTGTTCGAGGCATCAGTGAGCGACATGGCGGCGTATTGCTACGTCGATCGCATCACGCCGAACCGGACAATTTGGTTCGGCCGCATGCTGGATTTCTTCAACTTCAGCGTCTCGATTGGAGACCGCACCGGTCCGCTCGCAACGCTCGATCTGCCGACCAATATGGAATTGCAGGCTCATGGCGACTGGCTCGCGATCAAGCCGCGGGCGGATTGGTCCGTGGCCGGACGGACGTACAAGGCGGATGCCGTGCTCGGCATCTCGCTCTCGGCTTTCCTCAAGGGCGGCCGCGAGTTCGCCGTGCTGTTCGAGCCGGCGCCGCGCCGGGCGATCCAGGGCTTCTTCTGGGTGGCGGGCAGGCTGGTGCTCTCGATCCTCGACGAGCTCAAGCCGCGTTTCGAGATCTGCACGCCATCCGCGACGACCTGGAGCCGCGAGACGCTTGCCGGCCTGCCTCAGATCGGCGTCGTCGACGTCTGGGCGCTCGACCGGCACGCCTCCGAGAGCAATGGCGACCTGCTCGCCAATGTGCAGGACCCGCTGACGCCGCCTTCGCTGCTGCTGATGGCGCGCGGCGTCGCCAGCCCGACCGTCTTGAAGCAGGCACCGAAGACGTTCACCGCCGACGGCCTCGTGGTGACGCAGCACGAAGCGATCTCTGTTGACGGCGAGCGCATTCCCTATGTGCAGACCGGCCCCGCCGGCGAGACCGGCGATGCGCCGGTTTACATGACCGCCTATGGCGGCTTCGCCGTCTCCGTGAAGCCGTACTACCACGCCTCGCTCGGCAAGCTGTGGCTGGAGCGCGGCGGCACCATGGTGCAGGCGAATTTGCGCGGCGGCGGCGAGTTCGGCACGCGCTGGCACGATGCCGGCCGGCTCGCCGGCAAGAAGCTCTCGCATGACGATTTCGCGGCGGTGGCGGCCGATCTCGTCCGCCGCGGCGTAACCAGCGCCAAGCGCATCGCCGCGCAAGGCGGATCGAACGGCGGCATCCTCATCACCAACATGCTGGTGCGCTATCCCGAGCGCTTCGGCGCGCTGTTCTGCACCATCCCGCTGATCGACATGCGCCGCTACACGAAGCTGCTCGCGGGCGCGAGCTGGATCGCGGAATACGGCGACCCCGACAAGCCGGACGAATGGGAATGGCTGAAGACCTACTCCGCCTATCACAACGTGAAAGCCGGCCAGCCCTATCCGCCGATCCTGATCGCGACGACGCGGCGCGACGACCGCGTCCATCCCGGCCACGCGCGCAAGATGGCGGCCAAGCTGCAGGCGATGGGCTACGAGGCCTGGTTCTACGAGCCCGCCGCCGGCGGCCACGGCTACGGCAAGGACAACAAGGAGCGCGCCGGCTTCGAGGTGCTCGGCTATCGATTCCTGAAGGAGAAGATCGGGTGGAAGGACGGGGAGGCGTAGCGTTTTGGGGCGCTGATGTCTCCACATCGTCATGGCCGGGCTTGACCCGACTATCCACGCCTTAGCTTGCGGTACGAAGAACGTGGATGCCCGGGCCTTCGCCTCGCCGAAGCGGCTTCGGCCGCGCAGGCGGGACAAGCCCGGGCATGACGACCTCTTAGCGCGCGAACACCAGCGTGAGATTGTTCGCGGGCATCTCGATCGTGTCGACGAGCCTCAAGCCTGCATCCTTCGCCAGCGTCTCGACATCGCTGATGTCGCGCACGCCCCAGTCGGGATTGCCTTCGCGCAAGGACGTGTCGAACACGGCGTTGCTGAGTGCGGTGTGCTTGCCGTCGCGCTTGAAGGGTCCATAGAGGAACAGCTTGCCGTCGGCGCGCAAATAGCGGCCGGCGCCGGCGAACAGGCCTTCGGCCACCGACCATGGCGCGATGTGGATGACATTGGCGCAGAACACGGCTGCGAGGCTGGCCGGCCCCTGCCCGCTCCGCATCTCCGGACACCAGTCGGGATCGGTGAGATCGATCCTCAGGGGAGAGCGGACGTTCTGCAGGCCCGAATGGATCCGCCAGGCCTCGATGCTCTTCACGTGCCGCTGGTTAAGATCGCTCGGCCACCAGACGAGGCCGGGCGTATGCCGGGCGAAATGGACCACGTGCTGGCCGGTTCCGCTGCCGACCTCGACCACGTTCCCGGTGCTGCCCGCAAGGTGCTTCTCCAGCGCGGCCCAGATCGGCTCGTGATTGCGATGGAAGGCCGGCGCATCGAGGCGCCCGTCCGGCTCGACCCGTCCGCCGTCCCTGCCAAATTCGACGACATATTCAGCCAAGTGAGGTCCCCTTGAAAAAACGAGAACGCGATGAAAACAGCATGAGCGTCCAAACGCCCCGGAAACAACCAGCCCGTACCCACTACCCTTAACGTTTGGGCCAAATCGGCCGAACAAATAATCTCTTTAGTTGCAATGCGGAAGATATTAACTCCATTTTGCCGCGTGCATAGTCTTGATTGTCAGGTGCGGCCCTTTGTGCTTTGGAACGCTTCTATTTCCGCGATCGAGACCATCGCCGCAACGCCTCGGAATGACGCATTGACCGCCCTTTCCCGGATGCCCCTCCTGTTCCTCCTGCTGGCCATCACAGCCGGCCTTGCCGGCCCGGCGCGGGCGCAATCCGCTGTTGCCGACGGCCAGAAGCTCGCCTTCGACCGCGGCAAGGGCAATTGCCTGACCTGCCACGTCATCAAGGGCGGCGACCTGCCGGGAACGATCGGTCCGGAGCTGAAGGACATCAAATCAAAATACCCTGATCGCAACGAGCTGGTCGCGATCATCTTCGACGAGACCAAGCGCAATCCCCAGACCATGATGCCGCCGTTCGGCCGCAACAGGATTTTGACCGAGCAGGAGATCAGCGCGATCGTCGATTTCCTGCAGACCCTGTGACCGCCGGCCGCCAAGAGATTGTCCAGGAGATTTGAGATGACCACGACCACCGGCCCTCTTCCGACACGGCGCCTGATCCTTCAGGGCGCAGCCGGCGTCGCGCTGCTGGGCCTCGGCAATCCGCCGTTCGGCGCGAGCCCTGCGCTTGCGGCGGCGAACGACAAATATCCGGAAGAGGCCTTCAAGCAGAAAAACGAGGCCGACGCGATCAAGGCGCTCTACGGCAAGACCGCCGAGCCGTCCGACAAGGTCAAGCTCGATGCGCCCGAGATCGCCGAGAACGGCGGTGTGGTGCCGATCTCGGTGACGACGTCGCTCGACAAGGTCACCTCGATCTCGTTCTTCGTCGCAGAGAACCCGTTCGCGCTCGCGGCGAGCTACAGGATTCCCGACGGCACCGTCGCGGCTGTCGCCAACCGGCTGAAGATGGCCAAGACCACCAACGTGGTCGCGATCGTCGAAGCCGACGGCAAGCTCTACAGCGCGACCAAGGAAGTGAAGGTCACCGTCGGCGGCTGCGGCGGCTAGGGAGAACCCAGATGGCATCCAGCATTCGCGTCCGCGCGACCGCCAACGGCGACATCACCGAGGTGCAGGCGCTGATCCAGCACCCCATGGACACCGGCCTCGTCAAGGATTCCAAGGGCGAGCTGATTCCCGCGCACTACATCCAGCAGCTGAAATTCGAATGTAACGGCAAGGACGTCTTCGTCGCCGATTGGGGCACCGCGGTTTCCAAGGACCCCTATGTGAAGTTCAGCTTCAAGGGCGCCAAGAAGGGCGACGATCTCAAGATCTCCTGGACCGACAACAAGGGTGGCTCGGACACGACCACCGCGAAGATCGCGTGATGAGGACCCGCTCCGCACTCCTGCTTGGCTCGCTCAGCGCCGCGCTGGTCGCGTTCGTGCTGACCTCTCCGCGCGTGATCGCGGCGGACAAGGTCGATCCTGTTGCCGATGCCAAGGCGTTCCAGAACTTCTTCTTCCAGAAGTTTCCGAACGTGAAGCACGAGGATTTCGTCAACGGTCCTTATTCCATGAACGAGGACATGAAGCGGCAGTGGCAGGAGAAGGAAGAATTCCCGCCCTACGAGTTCGCGCTCGACGCCGGCAAGGAAATGTTCGCGACGCCGTTCAAGAACGGCAAGACCTATGCCGACTGCTTCCCGAACGGCGGCGTCGGCATCCGCCAGAACTATCCCTACTTCGACGAGAAGGACGGCAAGGTCGTCACGCTGGAGCTCGCGCTCAACCGCTGCCGCGAGGCCAATGGGGAAGCGCCCTATTCCTACGTCAAGGACGAGATGGCCTCGCTGACCGCGTACATGGCCTACACCTCGCGCGGCAAGCTGATGGACATCAAGATTCCCGATGATCCCCGCGCGCTCGCGGCGTTCGAGAACGGCAAGCGCTATTTCTACACCCGCCGCGGCCAGATGAATTTCTCCTGTGCGAGCTGCCACGTGCAGAGCCCGGGCGAGCGCATCCGCGCCGAGATCCTGGCGCCCGCGCTCGGCATATTGAACGCGATGCCGATCTATCGCTCCGAATGGAGCGGCATGGGCACGACCAGCCGCCGCTTCGTCACCTGCAACAGCCAGACCCGCGCGGTTCCGCTGGAGCCGCAGGCGGATGAATATCGCGACGTCGAATTTTTCCTCTCCTACGTTGCCAACGGGCTGCCGATCTCGGGCCCGGGAGCGCGGCCATGAAGCGGTCACTTCTCCTCGCGATGCTGCTGACCTCAAGCCTTGCGCCATCCGCGCGCGCGGCAAACGAGGCGGACTACAAGGCGGCCTATGCCGCCGCCGAGGCCGCCTCCAAGGAGGCCGCCGGCATGCGCAATCAATGGACCGTGACCGTTTCCGCGCTGGCGGCGGCAAAGAAGGCTGCCGACGGCGGCGACTTCGACCGCGCAACCGCTGCGGCGAAGGAAGCCGAGGCGCTGGCCAAGGCGTCGATCTTCCAGGCGGCGTCGGAAAAAGAAGCCTGGAAGGCAATGGAAATCCGCTAGACTGGGCCTGTTGGAACAGTCGGACCGTCGTTGAAGGGGCGCGGAGAATTCGAGATTGGAGATGGCTATCCGCCGCCGCGATTTCCTGAGGGCTGCAGGCCTAGCCGCCGCGTCGCTCAGCCTGCCCCGGCTTGCACGCGGCACCGAGACCGCAAGCATCTATGAGCTCGAGCGGTTCGGCAATGCGCGGATCCTGCACATCACCGACACGCATGCGCAGCTCAACCCGGTCTATTTCCGCGAACCCAGCGTCAATATCGGTATCGGCGAGATGGCGGGACGGCCGCCGCATCTGGTCGGGCGCGCCTTCCTGGAGCGGTTCGGCATCCGGCCCGACAGCGCCGATGCCTATGCCTTCAGCTGCTTCGAGTTCGAGAAGTCCGCGGGCCGCTTCGGCAAGCTCGGCGGCTTCGCCCATCTGAAGACGTTGATCGACCGCCTGCGCGGCGATGTCGGCGAAAAGGATTCCGTGCTCGTCGACGGCGGCGATCTCTGGCAGGGCACCGGGCTCGCCAACGTCATGCAGGGCCGCGACATGGTGGAGGTCGCCAACCTGCTCGGCATCGAGGCGATGACCGGCCATTGGGAATTCACCTATGGCGAGCAGGCGCTGCGCGACAATCTCGAACGCTTCAAGGGCGAATTCCTGGCCCAGAACGTCTTCCTGACCGAGGAAGCCGCGTTCAACGACGCCCGCGCCTTCGACCCCGCGACCGGGCGCGTCTTCAAGCCGTCCGTGATCAAGGAGCTCGGCGGTCATCGGGTCGCGATCGTCGGCCAGGCCTTCCCTTACGTGCCGATCGCGCACCCCAAGCGCTTCACGCCGGACTGGACCTTCGGCATTCGCGAGGAGGAGCTGCAGAAGCATGTCGATGCCTTGCGCGGCACCGACAAGGTCGATGCCGTCATCCTGCTGTCGCACAATGGCATGGATGTCGACCTCAAGCTCGCCAGCCGCGTCACCGGCATCGACGTCATCCTCGGCGGCCACACCCATGATGCCGTGCCGCAGCCGGTTGCCGTGAAGAACGCCGCCGGCACGACGCTCGTCACCAATGCCGGCTCCAACGGCAAATTCCTGGGCGTGCTCGACCTCGCGCTCGACAAGGGCAAGGTCAGCGACGTCCGCTATCACCTGCTGCCGGTCTATTCGGAGCTGTTGAAAGCCGATCCGGCGATGGCCGAGCTGATCGGCCGGGTCCGTGCGCCGCACGTCTCCGACTGGTCGGAGAAGATCGCCACGCCCGACCGGCTGCTCTATCGCCGCGGCAATTTCACCGGACCCATGGACGAGTTGATCTGCACCGCACTGCGCACCGAGCTCGATGCCGAGATCGCGCTGTCGCCCGGCTTCCGCTGGGGCGTCACCGCGCTGTCGGGCCAGGCGATGACCATGGAGGACCTGCTCGCGGAAACCGCCATCACCTATCCCGAGACCTATGTTCAGGAAATGACGGGCGCGGAGATCAAGACCGTGATGGAAGACGTCTGCGACAATCTCTTCAACGCCGATCCCTATTATCAGCAAGGCGGCGACATGGTTCGCGCCGGCGGGCTCAGCTACACCTGCACGCCGACGAATGCGATCGGCAGCCGCATCTCGGAGCTGAAGCTCAACAACGGCAAGGCCATCAGCGCCGGCCATCGCTACAAGGTCGCGGGCTGGGCCTCGGTCAACGGTCAGCAGGGCGCGCCGGTATGGGACGTGGTCGGAAAATATCTGCGCTCGGGCCGGATGCTTCCGGAGCGGCTCGGCCCCGGCGTCGCGCTGCAGGGCGTCGACGGCAACCCGGGCATTGCGGGATAGGCATGATGCGGTCGAAGGTCTTTTGCGCGATGCTGCTGGCACTGCTCGCCTGCGCGGCGATGCCACGGGCCTTTGCCCAGCAGGTGCCGCTGCAGGACAAGCCCTTCGCCGAGCACAAGATCGTGCTGCAGCTCTCCGACGGTGACGCCAGGAAGCAGGCGCTGGTGCTCAGCGTCGCCAACAATCTGCTGAAGGCCTACGACCCCGACAAGGTCGCGATCGAGGTGGTGGCGTTCGGCCCCGGCATCGATCTGCTGCTGTCAGGCAGCGAGCGCCGCAAGCAGGTCGAAAGCCTGATCGCACAGGGCGTGCGTTTCGACATCTGCCTCAACACGGTCGACACGCTCGAGCGCGAGACGGGCAAGCGGCCGGAGTTCATTCCGGCGGCAACGCCGGTGCAGGTGGGGGTCGGGCAGATCCTGTTCCTGGCGGAGAACGGGTACACATTGGTGCGGCCGTAGCACTGCTCTCCGCCACAGCTCCGCCGTCGTCCCGGACAAGCGCGCCTCAAGCGCGCGCCGATCCGGGACCCATAGCCACAGGGTGTGGTTTGGCGAAGACTCGGAGTTACCAGCTTCGTCCGGCAACTACCCCCTGTGGTTATGGGTCCCCGCCTTCGCGGGGACGACACTGAGTTTGCGGGACCCGGCTTCAACTCCAACCACCACCCCCAATCCCCGCAATAAAAATCTTCTAAATTAACTCTCCCGCACAGTGAATTACTTCTCTTTCCGACCCGCAACGTAGTAGAATCCTCGAAATCAGTTCCAAGCCGCCGGGTCCTGCCATGATCTTCCGCCAGCTCTTCGACAGCGTTTCGGGCACCTACAGCTATGTCCTCGCCAGCCGCCCCGGCGGCGAGGCGCTGATCCTCGATCCCGTGCTGGAGAAGGTCGACCGTTATTGCCAGCTGCTGCGCGAGCTCGACCTCAAGCTGGTCAAGGCCGTCGACACCCATCTGCATGCCGACCACGTCACCGGGCTCGGCGAGCTGCGCGACCGCACCCATTGCATGACGGTGATGGGCGACCAGACCAAGGCCGACGTGGTGGCGATGCGGGTCGCCGACGGCGACAAGGTGACGATCGAGGGCCTGTCGCTCGACGTGATGTACACGCCGGGCCACACCGACGATTCCTATTCCTATTTGATGGGCGACCGCGTCTTCACCGGCGACACGCTGCTGATCCGTGGCACCGGCCGCACTGATTTCCAGAACGGTTCGTCGCGCGCCCAGTATGATTCGATCTTCAACCGGCTGCTCAAGCTGCCGGACGAGACGATGGTGTTCCCGGCGCATGACTACAAGGGCGACACCGTCTCCACCATCGGCGAGGAGAAACGCTACAACCCGCGGCTCCAGGTGCGCTCGGTCGACGAATATATCGAGCTGATGGCGAACCTGAAGCTGCCCAATCCGAAGATGATGGACGTTGCGGTGCCCGCCAACATGCATGTCGGCCTGCATCAGGAGGCGCTGGAGAAGGAAGGCCGCGCGCTCAGCGCCGTCGAGGCGATCCGCATCCTCGGCCGTCCCGACATCCTGCTGGTCGATCTGCGCGAGACCAACGAGCGGATCAAGCACGGCATGCTCGAGGGCGCATTGCATACGCCCTATCCGTCCGTCGAGGAGAGCCTGAAGCCCGGCGGCATGCTGCGCGAGGTCGCGGCCGCAACGGGACGCCGCGTCGTGTTCTTCTGCGCCTTCGGCGAGCGCTCGGCGATGGCGGTTGCGGCGGCCAAGGACGCCGGCCTGCTCAACACCGCCCATATCGCCGGCGGCATCGATGCCTGGAAGAAGGCGGGCGGCCCGGTCATGCATTGACGGCCGCGTCGCACCTCTTGAGATAAGTCAGGTTCCGCTCATATTGGGTGGATAGATTCGGATGCAGCATCGCCATCCGGGACCAGCCATGGCCAAGACCGGGATTAAGACCTCCAAGCCGAGCGGACCGCCGAAGACAGCGGACGACAAGGCGAAGAAGCCTCTGCCGCCGCGCGAGAGCGACGACGATGACGAAGACGGCGACTTCGCGACGCCGAAACGCGATCGCGAAGGAAATGATGACGAGCCGTTGTGAGGGCTCGGCTCTGACCACGCTCTCAACTGTCGTCCTGGCGAAGGCCAGGACCCATACCGCGTGATCTCTCGATTGTGACCGGTTGGAGTACCGGACGACGATCCTCCGCCAAACTGCTCCCTGGGGTAATGGGTCCTGGCTTTCGCCAGGACGACGATGTGGAGGCATCGTGGCGCCCCTCACTTCCCCACCCGCGCTACCTGCCATGCGCCTGCGTTCATGGACAAATAACCGCTGTCCCCGATAGTTTGCCGGTCTCTCGGGAGTGAAACGGAACTGCAATGGTCGACGTTCTCGCCGCACCGCAGCAAGGCAAGGCGGACAGTGCGCTGCGCACGCTGACGGGGATCTCGATCGCGCACTGGGTCAGCCATTTCCATCTGCTGGTCCTGCCGATGCTGTTTCCGTTCCTGAAGGAGAGGCTCGGCGTCGGCTATATCGAGCTCGGCTTCGCGCTGACCGTGTTCGCGGTCGTGTCCGGGCTGACGCAGGCGCCGACCGGCTATCTCGTCGATCATTTTGGCGCGCGGAAGATCCTGCTGGCCGGGCTCACGCTCGGCGGCCTTGCTTTGATCCTGCTCGGCCTGCACCTCAGCTACGTCTCACTGATCGCCTGCGCCGTGCTGCTCGGGCTCGCCAACAGCGTCTATCATCCGGCCGACTACGCCATCCTCGCCGAGCACATGGACGAGGCGCGGATGGGCCGCGCTTTCTCGATCCACACATTCGCGGGCTTTCTCGGCGGAGCGGTGGCACCGGCGATTGTCGCGGCACTCGTCACCATGTCCGGCGGTACTGGCGCGCTGATCGCCTCGGGGGCGATCGCGGTGCTGGTGGCGCTGCTGTTGATCGCCATGAACATTCCGGATGCCGGCGCCCACAAGAAGAAGCCGGGCGCGGAGAACGCACCGAAGCAGGCCGTCATCACGCCGGCGCTGATGATGCTGACCGTGCTGTTCATGCTGCTCAGCCTGTCGGTCGCGGGCATCAACAATTTCGGCGTGGTCGCGCTGATGAGCGGCTATGGCGCATCCTATTCCTCGGCCAACATCATGCTGACGGCGTTCCTCGGCTGCAGCGCCGCGGGCGTGCTCGCGGGCGGCTTCCTCGCCGACTACACCAAGCACCATGGCTATGTCGCCGCGGCCTGCTTTGCCGTGAACGCGGCCATCGTGCTGATGATCGCGCTGGTGCCACTGCCTGGCTGGGCGCTGACCGCCGCGATGGCGACCGCGGGCTTCCTCTCCGGCGTCATCGCGCCCTCGCGCGACATGCTTGTGCGCAACGCCGCGCCGGCAGGCGCAGCGGGACGCGCCTTCGGCATCGTCTCCACCGGTTTCAATCTCGGCGGCATCGTCTCACCGCTGCTGTTCGGCTGGATCATGGACCAGAGCTCGCCGCATTGGGTGTTCGGCGCGTCGGTGATCTTCATGGTGGCGACGGTGGTGCTGTCGCCGTTCACGGAACGGAAGCCGGCGAAGGCGTAGTAACCGTCGTCCCGGCGAAGGCCGGGACCCATAACCACAGGGAGTTGTTGTCTCGCGAAGTTGGTCACTCCGAGTCTTCGCAAAACGTCTCCCTGTGGTTATGGGTCCCGGATCTGCGCTTCGCTTGTCCGGGACGACGAAAAGCAAAAACAAACAAAACGGGAAGAAACACCATGAGCACCCCTGATCTCGTGATCCGCGGCGGCACTGTTGCGGATGGCCACGGCGGCGAGCTGTTCGAGGCTGATGTCGCCATCACCGGCGGCAGGATCAGCGAGGTCGGCAAAGTCTCCGCGAAGGGCCGCGAAGAGATCGACGCGCGCGGCAAGCTGGTGACGCCGGGCTTCGTCGACGTGCACACGCATTACGACGGGCAGGTTACCTGGAGCCGGGACATCACGCCGTCCTCGCAGAACGGCGTCACCACAGCGATCATGGGCAATTGCGGCGTCGGCTTTGCGCCGTGCAAGCCGGCCGACCACACCCGCCTGATCCAGTTGATGGAGGGTGTCGAGGACATTCCCGAGCCGGTCTTGAGCGCCGGCATTCCCTGGGCCTGGGAAAGCTTTCCGGATTACATGGATTGGCTGTCGAAGCGCGATTTCGACATCGACGTCGGCGCGCAGCTGCCGCATGCGGCGCTCCGCGTCTATGTCATGGGCGAGCGTGGCGCGCGGCGCGATCCCTCGACCGCCGAGGACAATGCGGCGATGGCAAAGCTCGCGGGCGAGGCCGTGCGCTCCGGCGCGCTCGGCTTCTCGACCTCGCGCACGCTCAACCACCGCACCTCGACCGGCGATTACACGCCGACCTGAAAGCCGGCGAGGACGAACTGACGGCGATCGCCGGCGCGATGCACAGCCAGGGCCGCAGCGTGCTGCAATTCGTACTGGATCTCTCCACCATCCACGAAGACCTGCCGATGATGCTGCGGGTGGCAGACCAGACCAAATGCCCGATCTCGTTCTCGATCACGCAGAACGACAGATCGCCGAACCGCTGGCGCCAGACGCTGGACGAGATCAATGCAGCCGCACAGCGCGGCCTCTCCATCACGGCGCAGATCGCGGCGCGGCCCGTCGGCCTGCTGCTGGGGCTCGAGCTGTCGCGCAATCCGTTCCAGACCCATCCGAGCTACCAGGCGATCGCGCATCTGCCGTTGAAAGAGCGGCTGGCGGCGCTACACCAGCCGGACGTGCGCAAGGCGATCCTGAGCGAGACGGCAACCGCGACCGACGATCCGCTGTTCTTCCGTCCCAACTACGACAAGATGTTCCTGCTCGGCGATCCCCCCGATTACGAGCAGCCGCCGGAGAACGCGCTGGGACCGCAGGCGCGCCGGCAGGGACGGCAGCCCGAAGAGCTCGCCTATGACGCGATGCTGTCGGACGAGGGCCGCGGCATGCTCTACGTGCCCTTCCTCAACTATTCCGACGGCAATCTCGATGCGACGCGCGAGATGCTGATCGATCCGCAATCGGTGCCGGGCCTGTCCGACGGCGGCGCGCATTGCGGCATCATCTGCGATGCCAGCTTCCCGACCTATCTGCTGACGCACTGGACGCGCGACCGCAAGCGCGGCGAGAAGCTGTCGATTCCGTTCGTGGTCGCAGCGCAGTCGCGCAAGACCGCGCTCTCGGTCGGCCTCACCGACCGCGGGCTGATCGCGCCCGGCTACAAGGCCGACGTCAATGTGATCGATTACGACCGCCTGCATCTGCATCCGCCGAAGGTGCATTACGACCTGCCGGTCGGCGGGCGCCGGCTGCTGCAGGATGTCGACGGCTATGATGCGACGATCGTGTCGGGCGTGGTGACGCGGCGGCACGGCGAGGCCACGGGGCGGCGCCCGGGGAAGCTGATTCGTGGGGCGCAGGGAATCGCAAACTAGCGCTGTGGGATGCATGTGAGGCGCGCAAGCCGCGCCTCACTCTTGCTGTCGTCCCGGCGAAGGCCGGGACCCATAACCACAGGGAGTGGTTTGGGGGCGAAGCTGGTAACTCCGAGTCTTCGCAAAACGACCGCTGCGGCGTATGGGTCCCGGCCCCCCGCGCGCAATTGCGCGCTAGGCCGGGACGACGATTGTGTTTGCGGCAGGCTTCTTGAGCCGCGCCGCCCTTACGTCGGCGAGACCGCGCCCTTCAGCGGCGAGGCCTGCGCGGCGGTACCGCGCGTCAGCCTGGCCTTTTCCGTGTTCGGCCACAGCAGCAGCAGGCCGATGACGCCGGAGGCGGCCATCACCACCGCGTTGATGGTGAAGCCGGTCATGTAGCCGTCGAGCATGCTGCCGGAGCGCTGGATCACGGTGCCCATCACGCTGGGCGCGATGATGCCGGACAGCGTGTAGAGCGCGCCGTAGATGGCGATCACCGCACCGCGCTGCGAGGCCGGGGTGAACTCGCCGAGCATCGGCGGGCAGACCACGTAGATCGCGCCGCACAGGCCGGAGCCGACGACCAGCAGCGCGATCTGCAGGCCCGGGCCCTGCACATGCGCCATCCCGGCAAGGATCAGGCCGCCGATGATCAGCGGCACCGAGCCGAGCACGCCGCGCGAGATGCGCGTGGTGTAGCCGCGCGCCATCATCACCTGCGAGATCCAGCCGGTGAGGATGACGATCGTCGCGCCGAACACCCAGGGCAGGATCGAGATGAAGCCGGCCTGGCTCTGCGAGAAGCCGAGCCCCTTGACGATGAAGGGCGTGAACCAGGTGAGGCCGAGCGACAGCGCCCAATAGGCGCCGAAGGTCGCGATCACGCAGCCGAGGAAGGTGCGCGAGGTCAGCAGCTGCACATACGGAATCTTCGGCTCGGTGGCGGCGAGAACCTGAGTGTCCTCGAGCGGGCCTTCCTTGCCGAGCGCAAGCCAGGCGCAGACCCAGATCAGGCCGACGACGCCGAGCGCGCCGAAGGCATAGTGCCAGGAATGGTTGACGATGACCCAGTTCAGCGCCGGCACGGCGAGGATGACGCCGAAGGCCGAGCCCTGCGACAGGATCGCAGTCGGCAGCGTGCGCTTCTCGTCGGGGAACCACTTGTAGATCGCGTGTGCGGCGACCGAGAAGGCCGGGCCTTCGCCGGCACCCAGCACGATGCGGCAGATCAGGAGCGTGGTGAAGGAGACGGTGCCGACCATCGGAAACTGCGCCAGCGCCCAGATCACCGCCAGCGTCAGCAGCACCCAGCGCGTCGGCACCTTGTTGACGATGAAGCCGACCACGATGGCCGAGATCGAGAACAGGAAGAAGAACGAAGAGCCGAGCAGGCCGAACTGCTCGGCGCTGAGCTTCATGTCGGTCATGATCGGCACGCCGGCGAGGCCGACGACGATCTTGTCCGCGAAGTTCACCACCATGAAGAGAAAGAGGAGAAATGTGACGGTCCAGGCGCCCTTCGGCGTTGCCTTGGAATCCCCTGCCGTCCTGCCCATTTCGGGCGTTCCCTGAGCGCTCATCGTTCTCCCCGTATGCATTCTTGTCGGCCTTTTTGATTTGGCCGTTTTGGAAGCTAACAACGGCTTGAAAGCCAACGCAACCCCGGCATTTCCACGGCAGGTGTGCTACGCAGCATTGAGTTAAATTCCGTCCGGTGCATCAACCTTGCTGAGCATCCGAAACCTCTCGAAGACCTTCTCCTCGGCCGGCGAGCCGGTCCATGTGCTGCGCGGCGTCGACCTCGACCTCGAGGCCGGCGAGCGCGTCGCGCTGACCGGCGAATCCGGCAGCGGCAAGAGCACCCTGCTGCACCTGATCGCCGGCCTCGATGCCGCCGATAGCGGTACAATCCACCTGGAGGACACCGAAGTCACCAAGCTCTCGGACGCGGGGCGTGCAGAACTCCGGCGCGACCGGATCGGGCTGGTTTTCCAGCAGTTCAACCTGATCCCGAGCCTGTCGGTCGCGGACAATCTGGCCTTCCAGGCGCGGATCGCCGGCCGGCACGATGCGGCCTGGATGAAGGAGCTGATCGAGCGGCTCGGGCTCGGCGGTCTGCTCAAGCGTTATCCGGAGCAATTGTCGGGCGGCCAGCAGCAGCGGGTCGCGATCGGCCGGGCGCTGGCGACGAAGCCCTCGCTACTGCTCGCGGACGAGCCGACGGGCAATCTCGATGAGGATACCGCCGAGGACGTGCTGGCGCTGACGCGCGACCTCGTCGCGCGCACCGGCTGCGGCTTCCTGATGGTGACGCACAGCCTGCATCTGGCCGCAACGCTCGACCGCCATCTCACCTTGCATGCGGGGCGGATCGCATGAAACGCGCGCTCTGGGTCCTCGCCGTGCTCCTGAGCCATTGGCGGCGGCACAGGATGCAGTTCGCGACGCTGCTGATCGGGCTGATCGCGGCGACCGCGCTGTGGAGCGGCGTACAGGCCATCAACCAGCAGGCCCGCAACGCCTATGACCGCGCCGCGGCGACCTTTGGCGGGACGCGTACGGCAATGCTGGTCGCGCCGAATGCCGCAACCTTCCCGCAGGAGCTGTTCGTCAAGCTGCGCCGGGCGGGCTGGCCGGTGTCGCCGGTGCTGGAGGGACGCATCCAGGTCAATGGACGGTCGGTGCGGCTGCTCGGCATCGAGCCGGTGACGATGCCGGCCGATGTCGGCAATGCGCCGCGCCTGGGTGCCTCGGATCTGCGCAGCTTCGTCGCGCCGCCGGGCCAGACCTTGGTGGCGCGGGAGACGCTGAACGATCTGCAGGAAACCGAAGGCGCGGCTCCCCCGATCAGCAGCGGCGCCAAGCTGCCGCCGCTGCACGTGCTGCCGCAGCTGGTCCCTGACGTGCTCGTGGTCGATATCGGCGTGGCACAGCGCCTGCTGAACAAGCCGGACCAGGTCTCGCGGTTCCTGATCGGCAAGCCGAAGGGCAAGCCGGCGCCGCTGCAAAGCATCGTCGGCGAGCAGCTACAGCCGGTCGAGCCGAACGCGGAAACAGAGCTGGAGCGTCTCACCGACAGTTTCCATCTCAACCTCACCGCCTTCGGCCTGCTCTCCTTCTTCGTCGGCCTCTTCATCGTCAACTCGGCGGTGGGCCTTGCCTTCGAGCAGCGGCTGCCGATGCTCCGCACCTTGCGCGCCTGCGGCGCCTCGGCGCGGCTGGTCAACACGGTGCTGGTGGTCGAGCTGGTGGCGCTGGCGCTGGTCGCGGGCCTGATCGGGCTGGTCTGCGGCTATTTCATCGCGGCCGCACTGTTGCCCGACGTCGCGGCGTCGCTGCGCGGGCTTTATGGCGCACAGATCCCGGGCCAGCTCAGCTTGCGCAGCGAATGGTGGCTCGCCGGCATCGGCATCAGCGTTGCCGGCGCGCTCGTTGCAGCGGCAACCAGCCTGATCAAGGCGATCAGGATGCCGGTGCTGGCCACCGCACAGCCGCGCGCCTGGCAGCAGCGGCAGCGCCGCTGGCTGATCCTGCAGAGCTGTGCGGCCTGCGCCGTGTTCGCGGTCGCGCTGCTGCTGCTCCATTACGGCGTGTCGCTGATCGCAGGTTTCGGCGTGCTGGCGGCGCTGATGCTGGGTGCGGCGCTGATCCTGCCGGCCTTCCTCGAGATCATCCTGCTGATCGGCCAGCGCACCGCGCGCGGGCCGCTCGCGCTGTGGTTCTGGGCCGACAGCCGCCAGCAGCTCTCCGGGCTGTCGCTGGCGCTGATGGCGCTGCTGCTCGCGCTTGCCGTCAATGTCGGGGTCTCCACCATGGTGGAAACGTTCAGCCGCACCTTCATCGGCTGGCTCAACGGACGACTCGCGGCCGATGTCTACATCAGCGCTTCCGACAACGCGCAAGGCGTCGCGATCCGCAACTGGCTCAGAGAACGCAACGACGTTCAGGCGATCCTGTCGGGCGGCCGCGCCGAGACGCAAGTGCAGGGCCAGCCGGTCGAACTGCTCGGCCTGCCCGATCACGCGCTCTATCGCGAGCGCTGGCCGCTGCTGGAGGCTGCGCCGCGCGCCTGGACGCAGCTCATACCGGGCAACGCCGCCTTCATCAGCGAGCAGCTGAGCCGCCGCCTCAACGTCCGCGTCGGCGACGTCATCGAGGTGCCGGCGCCGGGCGGGACCTGGGAGCTCGACATCGTCGGCATCTATGCTGATTACGGCAATCCCAAGGGGCAGCTCGCGGTGAACGTCGCGGCGCTGATCCGGCAGTTCCCGCAGACGCCGCAAACGCGGATCGGGCTGATCGTCGCGAAGGAGAATATCCCGGGCCTGATCGCGGCCCTGCAGAAGCAGTTCGCTCTCGACGATCGCAGCGTCGCCGACCAGGCGACGGTGAAGGCGGAATCGATCCGCATCTTCAACCGCACCTTTGCGGTGACGTCGGCGCTGAACGCGTTCACGCTCGGCGTCGCCGGCATCGCGCTGCTCACCAGCCTGCTGACGCTGGCGAATTCGCGCCTGCCGCAGCTTGCCCCGCTGTGGGCGATCGGCATCACGCGGCCGCGCCTTGCCGCGATCGAATTGACCAAGACGCTGTCGGTGGCGCTGTTCACCGCACTGCTGGCGGTGCCGCTCGGGCTGCTCGTGGCGTGGTGCCTGATCGCGATCGTCAATGTGAAGGCCTTCGGCTGGCGGCTGCCGTTCCATGTGTTTCCGCTGCAGTTGATCGAGCTGGTCGCGGTTGCGCTGCTCGCCTCGCTGCTGGCCGCGCTGCTGCCGATGCTGCGGCTGGCGCGGATGCAGCCGGCGAACCTCGTCAAGGTGTTTGCCAATGAGCGCTGACGGGATCTCGCGGCGTGCCTTCGCCGGCGGCATCGCCGCTCTCGCGCTCGCGCGACGGGCGCAAGCGCAAGGCTATGCCGGGCTCGGCGAGACCGCCGACGGCTTTGCGAAGGTGACGCCGGGAAAGCCGTTCACCTTCCCCGGAGATCACGGACCGCATCCGGAGTTTCGTATCGAGTGGTGGTATCTCACGGCGAACCTCACAGACAGCAGCGGCGCTCCTTGCGGCCTGCAATGGACGCTGTTCCGACAAGCGGCGCAGCCGGGGCCGCAAGGCGAAGGCTGGGCCAATCAGCAGATCTGGATGGCGCATGCAGCAGTGACGCGCGCCGGCACCCATCGCTTCAACGAGCTGTTTTCGCGCGGCGGGATCGGGCAGGCCGGCGTCGAAGCCAAACCGTTCGTCGCCTGGATCGACGATTGGGAGATGAAGGGCTCCGAGCGAACCGACGATCGCACCCTCGCGCCGCTGACGCTGAAAGCTGCCGGCACGGATTTCAGCTACGCGCTGACGCTGAACGCCGATCGCCCGGTGGTGCTGCAGGGCGATCGCGGCTTCAGCCGCAAGTCGGAGCGCGGGCAGGCGTCGTATTATTACAGCCAGCCGTTCTATCGCGCACGCGGCACGCTCACCATCGACGACAGGCCGGTCGATGTCACAGGGCAAGCCTGGATGGACCGCGAATGGAGCAGCCAGCCGCTCGATGCCGACCAGACCGGCTGGGACTGGCTGTCGCTGCATCTGTCGTCCGGCGACAAGCTGATGCTGTACCGGCTGCGGCAGAAGGACGGCAAAGATTATCCGTTCGGCAACTGGATCAGCGCCGACGGCGAGACGCAGATGATTGCCGGCAGCGACATCCAGATGATGCCGAAGGCCACAGTCGAGGTTGCGGGACGCAAGCTGCCGGTGGAATGGCAGATCGCGATCCCCTCGCGCGCGTTCTCGATCCTGTGCAAGCCGCTCAATCCGAACGCCTGGATGGGAACCGGCTTCTCCTATTGGGAAGGGCCGATCAGCTTTGCCGGCACGCATGACGGCGTTGGCTATCTCGAGCTGACCGGGTATTGAGGCGGCTTCTTCAAGGGAGCTGCCAATGCATCACCTCACCGCCCTCGTCACGCTGCTGGCGATTGCATTTTATTTCTTCACCTCCATCAACGTCTCCCGAGCGCGGACCAGGACAGGCGTCAAGGTGCCGGCGATGTCGGGCCATCCGGATTTCGAACGCGCCTTCCGTATCCAGATGAATACGCTGGAATGGATGCCGATCTTCCTGCCGGCACTCTGGCTGTTCGCGATCTATATCAGCGATGCCGTTGCAGCCGGGCTCGGCGCGGTGTGGATCATCGGCCGCATCGTCTATTTCATCGGCTACTCGCAGGCCGCCGCAAAGCGCGGCCCCGGCTTTGGGATCCAGGCGCTGGCCGCCATGGTGCTGTGGGCGGGGGCGCTGGGAGCGGTGGTGTTGCGGATGGTGTGAGGCGGGCTGCGACATCAAGCACGCTCGTGTCCCGGGCGCGGTGCAGCGTGAAACGCTGCGCCGCTGAACCGGGACCCAGTCCAGCTTCGACGCGTGGAAAGATGTGGGTCCCGGCTCTGCGCAGCAGCGTTTCACGCTGCAGCGCGTCCGGGACACGAGAGCGTCACTTCGTCAGCGGGCAGCCGCTTTCCTTGGCGGTGAAGAAGGCCTTTTCGCCGGGGACGGTGGCGAGAAGCTTGTAATAGTCCCAGGGCTTCTTCGACTCCGACGGCTTCTTGACCTCGAACAGATACATGTCGTGGACCATGCGGCCGTTCTCGAGCACCTTGCCACCCTGCGCGAAGTCGTCGTCGACCGGCAGCTCCTTCAGCTTCTTGGCGACCGCATCCGGATCCTTGGTGCCGGCGGCCTTGACGGCCTTGAGATAGCTCAGCGTCGCCGAATAGGTGCCGGCCTGGATCATGTTCGGCATCCGGCCGGTGCGCTTGAGGAAGCGTTCGCCGAGATGGCGCGACTTGTCGTTGACGTCCCAGTAATAGCCCTCGGTCAGCACCAGGCCCTGCGCAGCCTGAAGGCCGAGACCGTTCACCTCGGCGAGCGTCATCAGGAGGCCAGCGAGCTTCTGGCCGCCGGAGACGATGCCGAATTCGGACGCCTGCTTGATCGAGTTGGTGGTGTCGAGACCGGCATTGGCCAGGCCGACGATCTTCGCCTTCGAGCTCTGCGCCTGCAGCAGGAAGGAGGAGAAGTCCGAGGAGTTGAGCGGCACGCGCACCGAGCCGACCACCTTGCCGCCATTGGCGGTGACGATCTCGCTGGTGTCCTTCTCCAGCGCGTAGCCGAACGCGTAATCCGCGGTGAGGAAGAACCAGGTGTCGCCGCCGGCCTTGGTCAGCGCGCCGCCGGTGCCGACACCGAGCGCGCGGGTGTCATAGGCCCAGTGGAAGCCGTAGGGCTGGCAGGCATCGCCGGTGAGGCGCGAGGTCGCAGCACCCACGACGATGTCGATCTTCTTCTTTTCCTTGGAGAGCTCGTGGATCGCGAGCGCGACCGAGGAGGTCGTCAGCTCCGTGATCATGTCGACGTTCTCGACGTCGTACCAGCGCCGCGCGATCGAAGTGGCGAGGTCAGGCTTGTTCTGGTGATCGGCGGTGACCAGCTCGATCTTCTGGCCGAGCACCTCGCCGCCAAAATCCTCGATCGCCATCTTCGCCGCTTCGACCGACCATTTGCCGCCGTAATCGGCATAGACGCCGGACTGGTCGTTGAGGATGCCGATCTTGACGCCTTGCGCGGAGGCCGGCGCTGCCAGCAGCAGGGCCGAGGTTGCGACGGCGGCCAAAAGGGCTGATTTCATCTGTGAGCTCCCAGCAGTTTTCTGTTTTGAAATCGCGCGGATACTAGTGAACAACCCCGCCCCTGCCCATCCATTTCGTGTTGATCGTTAGTATGGAGCGGCGTGCCGCAAAACGAGCTGTCGTCCCGGGGCGCGACGAAGTCGCGAGCCCGGGGCCCATAACCACAGGGAGACGTTTGGCGAAGACTCGTGGTTGCCGCTTTGCCCCGCACTCCTCCCTGGGGTTATGGGTCCCCGCCTTCGCGGGGACGACACCGAGGGTGAGGGACTGCCGGTGGCGACCACCAACTACGCCACCGCCTCCGGCTTCTTGTCCTGCCGCCCCTCGGCCAGGTTCCGCACCACCACATAGAAGATCGGGGTGAACAGCAGCCCGAACAGGGTGACGCCGATCATGCCGAAGAAGACGGCGACGCCGACGGCCTGGCGCATCTCCGAGCCGGAGCCGGTCGAGACCACCAGCGGCAGCACGCCGAGGATGAACGCGAACGACGTCATCAGGATCGGCCGCAGGCGCAAGCGACAGGCCTCGATCACCGCCTCCAGCCGCGGCTTGCCTTCCTTCTCGATATCGCGCGCGAACTCCACGATCAGGATCGCGTTTTTCGCCGCCAGTCCCACCAGCACGACGAAGCCGATCTGGGTCAGGATGTTGACGTCCTGTCCCATGATGCGCACGCCGACGGTGGCGGCCAGCAGGCACATCGGCACGATCAGGATGACCGCGAATGGAAGCGTCCAGCTGCCATATTGCGCGGCGAGCACGAGATAGACGAACAGCACGCAAATCGGGAACACGAGCAGGCCCGCATTGCCGCCGGTGATCTGCTGGTAGGACAGATCCGTCCATTCGAAGGTGAAGCCGCTCGGCAGCGTATCGTCCGCGAGCTTCTTGATGGCGTTGAGTGCGGTGGTCGAGCTGGTGCCCGGCGCCGGCTCGCCCTGCAGCTCGGACGCCGCATAGAGATTGTAGCGCGCGACGCGGTCGGGGCCCGAGACGTCCTTGAACTCGACCACGCTGCCGAGCATCACCATGTCACCCGAGGCGTTCCGCGTGCGCAGACGCGAGAGGTCGCTTGGCTCCTTCCGGAACGGGAAGTCGGCCTGTGCGGTGACGTGGTAGGTGCGGCCGAACAGGTTGAAGTCGTTGACATAGGTCGACCCGAAATAGGTCTGGATCGTGTCGTTGATGTTGGCGATGGGCACGCCCAGCTTCTGCGCCTTGGTGCGGTCGATGTCGACGAACAGCTGCGGTGTGTTCGCCGAGAACGGCGAGAACACCGTGGGAGCGAGCAGCGCGTGCGATTTGCGCGCCGCGGCGACGAGCTCGTCGGTCGCGGCCGCCAGCATTTCGGGGCCGCGGCCCTGGCGGTCCTGGATGCGGATGGTGAAACCGCCGCCGGTGCCGATGCCGGGCACGGCCGGCGGCGGGATGACGATGATGAACGCGCCCTGGATCGCGGCAAGGCGCTTGCGCAGCTCGGCCGTGATGGCGTTCGCCGTGAGGCCTTTCTTGATCCGCGCCTCTGGCTCCTCGAACACCGGGAACAGCGCCGCCGCGTTGCCGGCCTGCGTGCGTGTCGCGCCGGAGAAACCGGCAAAGGCGGCGACGCGGATGATGCCGGGCGTATCCAGCGAAATCCGCTCGATCTCGCGCACCACCTCGGTGGTGCGCGCGAGCGAGGCCGCGCCGGGCAATTGCACGGAGATGATGACGTAGCCGCGATCCTGCGCGGGGATGAAGCCCTGCGGCGTGGTCACGATCAGCCAGCCGGCGCTGCCGATCAGCACCACGTAAACCAGCAGCATCACCACCGAATGGCGGATGACGAAATTGGCGAGGCCGGCATAGCCGTGCGAGAGCCGGTCGAATATGCGGTTGAACACGCCGGTGAAGGCGTTCCAGCCCCGCGCGATGACGTTCCAGGCGGCCGGCGGCCGCTTTTCCTCGTGCGGCGTCAGGATCAACGAAGCCAGCGCCGGCGACAGCGTCAGCGAGCAGAAGCAGGAGATCGCGGTCGCCACCGCAATGGTGACGGCGAACTGCTGGAAGAACTGCCCGGAAATGCCGCCGAGGAACGCGGTCGGCACGAACACTGCGCACAGCACCAGCGCGATCGAGACCAGCGCGCCGCCGACCTCCTCCATGGTCTTGAGCGCGGCATCGCGCCGGCTCAAGCCGTGCTCAAGATGGCGTTCGACATTCTCGACCACGACGATGGCGTCGTCGACGACGATGCCGACCGCGAGCACGAGACCGAACAGCGTGAGATTGTTGATGGAGAAGCCGAGCGCCGCCATCACCGCGAAGGTGCCGACCAGCGAGACGGGAATCGCGATGATCGGAATGATCGCGGGCCGCCATCCCTGCAGGAACACCAGCACCACGATGACCACCAGCAGCATGGCCTCGTAGATCGTCTTGATCAGCTCATGGACCGACTGCGCGATGAACTCGGTCGGGTTGTAACCGATATTGTAGTCGAGGCCTTTCGGGAAGCTCTCCTTCAGCTTGGTCATGGTGTCGGAGATGTTCTTCGCGGTCGCGAGCGCGTTCGACCCGGGCCGCTGCGTCACCAGCATGGCGACCGCCGATTTGCGCAGCAGGAAGCTGTTGGTGGAATAGGCGAGCGCGCCGAGCTCGATGCGGGCGACGTCGCGCAGGCGTACCGTGCGGCCGTCCGAGCCGGCCTTGATCAGGATGTCCTCGAACTGCTTCTGGTCCTTCAGGCGCCCCGTGAAGGTGAGGTTCGGCTGGAAGGCGCGGTCGGCGATCGGCGGCTCGGCGATCTGGCCGCCCGCGATCTGCACGTTCTGGGCCCGGATCGCCGCCAGCACCTCGGTCGAGGTCAGGCCGAGATTGGCAATGCGGTCAGGATCGAGCCACAGCCGCATCGAATAGTCGCGCGCGCCGAAGATCTGGATGTCGCCGACGCCGTCGATGCGCAGCAGCTGGTCGCGGACCTGGAGCAGCGCGTAGTTGGAGATGTAGAGCTGGTCGAAGGTGTCGTCGGGCGACAGCATGAACACGACCATCAGGATGTCGGGCGAGTTCTTGCGGGTGGTGACGCCGTTGCGCTGGACTTCCTCGGGCAGGCGCGGCTGCGCGATCGCGACGCGGTTCTGCACCAGCACCTGCGCCTTGTCGAGGTCGGTGCCGAGCTTGAAGGTGACGGTGATGGTGAGCTGGCCGTTCGAGGTCGCCTGGCTGTAGAGATACAGCAT
>Ga0102590_1000863_pt1 | contig 55407 bp, 51 predicted proteins | sample AraplaMF_Col_mMF_FD_76859 | JGI IMG/M metagenome (GOLD analysis project Ga0102590, IMG submission 76859) | Arabidopsis root microbial communities from the University of North Carolina, USA - plate scrape MF_Col_mMF | ecosystem: Host-associated > Plants > Roots > Endosphere | place: USA...
GGCCACTGCCTGAACGACCTGCTCTACCGCTGGAAGATCGGCGCCCTGCCGATCGATATCGTCGGCGTCGTCTCCAACCATTTCGACTACCAGAAGCTGGTCGTCAACAACGACATTCCTTTCCACCACATCAAGGTGACGAAAGAAAACAAGCCGCAGGCCGAAGCCCAGCTCCTCGACCTCGTCGAGCAGAGCGGCACCGAGCTCATCGTGCTGGCCCGCTACATGCAGGTTCTCTCCGACGGTCTCTGCAGGAAGATGTCCGGCAAGATCATCAACATCCATCACTCCTTCCTGCCGAGCTTCAAGGGCGCCAATCCCTACAAGCAGGCTTATACGCGCGGCGTGAAGCTGATCGGCGCGACGGCCCATTACGTGACCGCCGATCTCGACGAAGGCCCGATCATCGAGCAGGATACGGTGCGCATCACCCATGCGCAGTCGGCCGACGACTATGTCTCGCTCGGCCGCGACGTCGAAAGCCAGGTGCTGGCGCGCGCCATCCACGCCCACATCCACCACCGCACGTTCATCAACGGCAACCGCACCGTCGTCTTCCCGCCGAGCCCGGGTTCCTACGCTTCTGAACGCATGGGCTGAGTGTGACTCAATCGGCGACGTGTGATCGCGTGCTGCCTGCAACACACGGACGGCCATTTGCTCTCCCGTCGCGCCAACGGTTAACACAGCGATGATGGCGATGTGATCCAGTCAGCAAACACCTTAGAGAGCCGACGCTGGCTACCCGCTTTCGGGGAGGGTTCTTCGTGGCGAGGCTTGGCGGCAACAATTTCCAATCGGGCGCCTGCTTCGCCGGAGGGAATGAGATATTTCTCGAATTTCCCGGGCATCACTGCACTCGGCCGTTTCGGATCGCTCTGAGCTCAGTAAGAAAGGCAGTTGCGATCTCGTTTGCCTTGGAGGCGGCAGTCGGATCCAGGTCAAATCCATGCGCTGCCCGGTTCATTGCATGAAGGGCGCTTCGAAATTGCTCGGTGATTTGCGGGGCGAGGCCGAGTTGCTGTAGCTCTGCCAGCATCGATCCAAGTGCCAGCGGACGCTCGCCTTCGATTTGGTCATTCAAGAGCAAGCGTATTTCTCTCTCGACATCGATGCGCAGTTTGACGAGCGACATCAATGGGAACTCGCTTGCAAATTCGGCTTCGGTCGGAAGCTCGCCTTGCAACGGCTCGGGAAGAGCGGCCGACAGCCTGTACTCCGCAACACCCATCGGCTTCGCCGAATCGCGAAGAGCGTATTCGACAATCACCTCGGTTTTGCCTTTGCACAGGATAATTCCGATGCTTGGCGCGTCCGTCTCGTGCCGGAGCTGGTCATCGACCGCCGAAAGATAAAAGTTCATTTTGCCGGCAAATTCCGGCTTGAATTCCTCGATCTTGAGCTCGACGACGACGAAGCAACGCAGCCGAAGGTGATAAAATAGGAGATCGAGGTAGTAGTCTTGCCCACCCACCTCGAGATGATGCTGGCTGCCGACGAAGGCGAATCCTTTGCCGAGCTCAAGGATCAGCGATCGTAGATGCTCGAGCAGATTTTGTTCCAGTTCGCGCTCGGATATTGCCGGGCCGAGCGCGAGAAAATCGAAACTGTAGGGATCTTTGATGAGCTGTTGAGCCAGATCGGATTGTGGCGCCGGCAGCGTCCGCGCGAAGTTGGTCAGAGCTTTTCCTTGTCGCCGGTAAAGCCCGTTCTCGATCTGATGCACAAGAACGTTGCGGCTCCATCCATTTTCGATTGCCTGGCGGGCGTACCATAGTCGCTCCTCGGGACTCTTCAGCGACTCGACGAGCCGGAGATTATGGCCCCAAGGCAATTGTGCAACAACCTGTTGCACGACTTCCTCGTCGGGAAAGGCATTCGCAAAGGCACGCATGTATTTGAGGTTTCGAGGAGAAAGGCCCGTCATCTCCGGAAAGTCGCGCCGAAGGTCCGTCGCGAGACGATCGATCACCCGAGCACCTCATCCCTCTTGCGTCTGGCGCGCAAGAACATCACGGCCGATATTCCAGTAGAGAAGGATAAGCTCGCGATTGACCGCAACGGCGGCCCTGACGCGAGCAGCTCGAATTCTTTCCTTCAGCTCAGCAAGCAGAGAGGCATAGCCGTCGTTCGGTGTGGGCGTCGGTGTTGTCATATGCGACTCTTTAACAGCTCAGCCTCCAAAAAGCTTCCTCGTTTGAGCGCCATGCTGGGCCCTGATTGATTTCTAGACGTGCGGGAGGCTGGCCGTCCCGAAGACGAGAAGACGAAGATCAGCGCGCAGGTCTCCTCCCGCCATACGTCTTTGGCCGCTGGCAACATTACGGGCGTTACTGACCAGAATTCATATCAAAATATTGGTCAGCGCTCGTTCGTCTTCCGGTGTCATCACGCCGCCACTTACTCAGCTATCAAGCCGTCAAACACTTCCAGCATCGCATCGCTGATGGCTTTGCCCAGCGTGGCTGCCATTTTTCCAAGCGCTTCCTCGTCCATATCGCGAGCAGCCATCGCAAACGCAGCTCCCTCGGACGTTACGATTTCCCGCGCCCGCTCGATTGCCCAAAGGGCGAAGTCGCTACGGCTGCTGATTTCCACGGTTTCCATGTTTTCTCCTGATTTGTTCGAGGCAAGGCTTATACCGATTTGCCTGGCATTGCAGTCTGGAGAGATTGCGGGCGAACTCTTTGTCGAGCGCATCCTCAGGGAGCGTGCTCAATTGCGTGGCGCCTTCTCGCCGCTTCGCTCCAACCAGGCACAGCTCCACCGAACCCCGAAACGGGTTTCGGCCCATGCGGGTTACGATCACATTGCGCGGCTCGCCAAGGCAGGCTTGGACGAGATGGGGAGGGCGCTTGGGCGCCCGCTTCTGCACGGAGCATCCGCTACGAGGCCGATGCGCTTCTCCCCCGTGATATTGCCGCTCTTACGATAGGGCGCAGATCAGGCCAATCGGCAAGCGCGCCTGAGGCGCTGTCGGCCGTCGAAAAAATAGGCTTTCACCGCTGCGCGCCGAACCTTCCGATTTTTCCCCCGTCCGACCCATGACCGGATCTTCGCCCTCCCGGGAGCGGGCTTACGCCCCCTCCCTTCGTCCCGAGGACGTGCGGGCACGTCCTTCGGATCAAAGGAAGAAGGCTTCGCCCACAGCGGGTTCTTAAGACCCGATCCAACGGGAAATCAGGAGATTGAAGCCATGACCACCACTGTCATCGTCGAATTGAACAAGCTGGACGCCGACCCCAGGAACGTCCGCAAGACATACGATCCTGCGAAAATTGCCGACCTCGCCGCCAATATCGACGCGGAAGGCGTCCTGCAAAACCTCGTCGTGCGCGCGGGCGAGAAGCGGGGCCGCTATTACGTGACCGCTGGCGAACGCCGGCGAAAGGCGCTGCTGCTGCTGGTGGAGCAAGGCAAGATCGCCAAGAACCATCCGGTTGAATGCAAGGTGCGCGATGGTGCCAACGCGACGGAAACCAGCCTGTCGGAAAATATCTTTCGCGAGGACATGCACCCGGTCGACCAGTACGAGGCTTTCTCGGTCATGGCGGATGGGGGCAAATCCATCACGGATATCGCGGCCCATTTCAGCGTCACCGAAATCATCGTGCGCCGCCGTCTGGCGCTGGCGAAGGTGTCGCCCAAGCTGCTTGAGCTTCACCGCGACGGGGCGATGACCTTCGAGCAGCTTTCCGCCTTCACCGTTTGCGATGACCATGAGCGGCAGGAACAGGTCTGGGACAATCTGCCCGGTTGGGACCGCCACGCCCATCGGATCAAGTCCAATCTTGTGACCGGCGAGGTCGCCAGCACCGACCGGCGCGTAAAGCTGATCGGCGGGCTGGACGGCTATGAACAGGCAGGCGGTGCGGTGCGCCGTGATCTCTTCGATGAACAGGGCGGCGGTTACGTGCTCGATGTCGCATTGCTCGACCGGCTTGTTTCGCAACAGCTGGACGAGGTCGCCGCGCCCTATCGCGAGCAGGGCTGGAAATGGGTGGAAATCGCATTGGCGCGTCCGGGCTGGATTTTCAACATTCCGCGCATCTACCCGCAACAGGTCGAGCTCTCCGCCGAGGACCAGGCCGATTATAATGCGCTCGTAAGGGAACGCGACGATCTGGCCGAACTGATCGACAACGATCTTGCCTACGAGGCTGCGGGCCAGCGTGTCGAGGAAATAGACAAGCGCTTGGACGAAATCTCCAAGAAGACGGAAGCCTATCACCCGGACGACATGGCGCGCAGCGGCGTGATCGTGTTCATCAACCACTCCGGCAAAGCGGAAGCCGCGATCGGCATCGTCAGGGAAGAAGACGAAGCCGAGGAAACGGCAGACGACAACAACAACGGAACGAGAGGCGACGAGGCCGTCGCCGTCGGCGCAGGAAGCAGCGAGGCCGAGGAAAGAAGCCCGAAGTTCACGCATCCCCAAGCGCTGATCGAGGTTCTCACGGCGAAGAAAACCGCCGCCTTGCGTGTGGAACTGGCGCACAATCCCGATGTCGCCCTGGCCGCCGTCTTCCACGCGATGCTGTTGCGTATCAGTTATGGCGGGCTTGTGTCCGAGCAAAGCGCTCTGCAGATGTCGCTCACCCATGAGCGCATGGGCAAATGGATCAAGCAGCCGGCAGATTGTGCAGCCTCGGTTGCTTTCGAAAGCCTGCAAGAGAACTACGGGCACAAAATCCCCGGCAATCCCGCCGACCTGTTCGAATGGTGCCTTGCGCAGAGCCGCGAGGAGCTTCTGTCGCTGCTGGCTTATGCCGCTGCGCATGCCGTCAACGCGGTGGAGGTCAAATACAGCGACCGCCGGAACGGTATCGAACAGGCAAACCAGCTTGGACGCGCCCTCAAGGTCAATATGACGGATTGGTTTGAAACGACCGCCGGCAGCTATTTCAGCCACATCAATCGCCGGGGGATCGAACAGGGCGTTCTCGAAGCGCAGGGACCGGAAGTCGCCCTTGCGGTTTCGGCTGCATCCAAGAAGGCCGGGGCCGTCCTGATCGCGGAACGGAGGATCAAGGGATCGGGCTGGCTCCCGGCGCCTGTCCGGATCGCAGCCGAGCCGAACGCGGAAGCCGAGGCCGAGGCACAATCTTTCCCGATGGCAGCGGAATAGTCCGCAGACGCCGGCCGGTCGCGCTTCTCCCGCGCGGCTGGTTCCTCCCTTTCGAGAGAGAAATCCGATGTGCGATCAAACCTCCGATCCCACCCTCGCCGCCGAACTCTGCTGCAAGCTCATCAGCGCCTACCTTGCCGGTCATGAAGCCGTGAAGTGGAGCGATGTGCAGGACGCCCTGAGCGCCGCCCTCAAGGCTTTCGATCTGCCCGAAACTCCTCTCGCAGATTTGGCAGAGCACGACTGATAGCGCGCTGAGCGCCCGCCCGGCATCGATCCACGGTGGGGCTCATGGACCTTTCCATCCGTTCTTGAAGGGCAGGGGAGAAGGCTCGGCCCTTCTCTCCCCCAAACACCCTTCCGCCCACGTTCCCGCGACCCGGAAGCAGGAGACCCCTGCTTTCGGAAGACCGGAACCGGCTTCGCGGATCAATCAGCGTCGAGCCATTCCATGAACAATTCCCGCCTCAAAACCATCGTCAAGCTTTTCGAGAGTTGCCGTTACAAGCACGACCTCTATTCGGTGTTTTCCGATTGGTGCGAATGCGCAGCCATCGCCATGAGCAACGCCGACGATCTTGTGAATTTCGAGAGGCGAGAAGCGCGATATCTCGAAATCATCCGCAAATATGACCACGCCGCCGTAGAGGCGTTCGCCCGGATCATGGGGGAAGTCACGATGGCGCTGGAGGACATGCCGCAGGATATCCTGGGGGCGACGTTCCATGCGCTCGAATTGCACAACAAGGCGCGCGGGCAATTCTTCACACCCTATCCCATTTGCCGGATGATGGCGAAGATGCTTGCCGGCAGCAGGGAAGACATCGGAAAAATCATAGAGGAACGCGGCTTCCTGACTGCGCAGGAACCCGCCGTCGGAAGCGGCGCTATGATCGTCGCCCTGGCGGAGGCCATCAGGGATGCGGGTTTCAATTACCAGCAACGCCTGCATGTCACCGCCGTCGATATCGACCGGCGCGCCGTCCACATGGCCTATATTCAGTTCTCGCTTCTGCATATTCCCGCAACCGTTCTGGTAGGCGACAGCCTCGCCATGAAATTTCATGAAGAATGGCGCACACTGGCTCATGTCATGGGCGGCTGGAATGCGAAGCTTCGGAGAGCCGAGGGGCAAGGGAAGGGGGCCACGCCGCCGCCCTCGCCCGAAGCGCCCGGCATTGACGGGGCGCAGCCTGTCAGATCGCGCGCCCTCGAACCAAAGGAACCGCCCATTAATGTCGAAAAAACCGGACAGCTCAGACCTTTTTGATTTCACAGCAGGATTTTAGAAGAGTCCTCGATTGCGCCAAGGCCGGGCAAGCCGACGTCAGGCCGATACCGACGCCGATTTCCTGCCCCGAGCCGCTATCGAAGCGGCGCGCGCAGGTGCGAGGGGTGCCCCTGGCGCCCCACCCCTCGCAGCTCCCCACCCGCCCTCATGAAAACGGAGCGCAAGGAACGGGGGCGGTCGATCCCGCTTCCCCTTCGGGCCACTTTGTTGAAGCTCCTGCGGCTACCCTTTTTCCGCTCCTTGCGCGTCGAGAATTCCCGAAATCCCGGCCGGCGGCCGGCGCTATGCTGATTTCTCCGATATTCTTCATCTTTGCAGGATCGCACTCGCCGACCACGGTCGGGCAGCTTGCGACCGGTGTCTCGCGAGCCGCCGCATCTTGCAATTCCAGCCAATGCGGATTAAATGTGGTTACGTAACCACGAGTCTTGGAGGCCCCCATGACCGTCACCACGCTTTCAGGACGAGAACTCAATCAGGACCTTGGCCGCGCAAAGCGCGCCACTAAGGATGGGCCTGTGATCATCACCGACAGGGGACGGCCCGCGCACGTTCTCCTGTCGTTCGACGAGTACAAACGCCTCACAGGTAAGATGCGGACGCTTGGTGACATGCTGGCGGCGCCGGGCGTGGAAGACGTCGACATGCCGTTGCCGTCGCGCACCGAACATGCCCAACCGGTCGATCTGTCCTGATGCTGTTGCTCGATACCAATGTCGTGTCCGAACTGCGCAAGGTTGCAAGCGGCAAGGCTGATCCCAATGTCGTCGTCTGGAACGAAACCGTCGATCCGGCCGAGACCTTCATTTCCTCCGTCGTCCTGCATGAACTGGAGATCGGCGTTCGGCTGGTGGAGCGTAATGATGCAGCCGCCGGCAAGGTGCTGCGCAACTGGCTGGAAAGTACCGTTCTCACTGCGTTTTCCGGCCGCATCCTGCCTTTGGACGAGGCGGCGGCCGTTCAGGCCGCCCAATGGCATGTGCCCAATCCCAAGCCGATCAATGACGCCTATATTGCGGCGACAGCCTTCACCCGTCGGATGACGCTGGTCACGCGCAATATCAAGGATTTTGAGGGTATGGGTGTTGCGCTCGTGAATCCGTGGGATCTTCCGACATAGCATCCCTGCGTTTCCACTGAGATCGTTCGCTCTGTGTGGGCCATCGGCTCGTTGAGCCGACCGCGCTCTATGCCGATGGCACGGAACCGGCCTGCAGCCGTCTCCGCCGATTCCGGTAACGATCGCTTGCCCGGCGGATCGCTGCGCACCCGGCGATGAGGCCCGTTCGGGCCGCCTTGTTTGTTTTCGCCCCATGACATCGTCGGCCGCCCGGATCAAGGGGCAGGCGCGGCAAGCCGCTTGTCGCACTGGGAAAAAAACGGCTTTCCGCCTGTGGCCGAACCTTCCGTTTTTTCCCCGTCACGACCCCTTGACCCAAACAACCGCCGCCGCGGGGCGGGCTTTCGCCCTCCCCACTCTGTCCGCGGGAATGTCAGAGGCCATTCCCGGACAGGACCGGGGAGGCTTCGCCCGAGGGGGCTTGCCCTTCGGGGTGGCAACGGGAAACCTTGGAGACAGACCATGAGCATCTACACCGAGACCGCACGTTTCGACACTGGCCGGGCGCTGACCGAAACGGAAATGCGCCGCATCGCCCCTTCCATCTTCGCCGTGACCGCCCACGAAAGCCGGTCCGAACGGTTCCAGCCCATTCCCACCATCGAGATTCTGCGCGGCCTCATGCGGGAAGGGTTCATGCCGGTTGGTGCGAAGCAGTCGCGCAGCCGCACCGAGGGCAAGGCCGATTTCACCAAGCACCTCATTCGCATGCGTCGCATCGACGACGGCAAGGTTTACAGCGTCGGCGACACCGTTTGCGAAATCCTCCTCAAGAACGCCAATGACGGAACCAGCGCCTACGAATTGATGGCCGGGCTTTTCCGCGTGCGTTGCCTGAACTCCCTGGTAACGCAGACCGGCACGATCGATGCGATCAAGGTGCGCCATTCCGGCGACGTGCAGCACAAGGTCATCGAGGGCACCTATCGCGTTCTCGGCGAGGCTGAACGCACCCTTGCCGCTCCGCAGGACTGGTCAACTCTGAGGTTAAACCGCGATGAAAGGGATATTCTCGCAGACGCCGCCCATGTCCTGCGATTTGGGGACGGCGAAGGCGAAACGACGACGCCGATCAAGGCCGAACAATTGCTCGTTCCCCGCCGTCATGATGACCGCGCCGATGATCTGTGGACGGTCTGGAACGTGGTGCAGGAAAACGCCCTCAAGGGCGGATTGCGCGGCGTTGGCCGTGACGATCTCGGCCGCCCGCGCCGCATGAAGTCCCGCGCGGTGAACGGCATCGACCAGGATATCAAGCTCAACAAGGCGCTTTGGCTGATCGGTGAGAAGATGGCGGCGCTGAAAGCTGCAAGGTGATTTCTCAAGCGAGCGCCGTCGGCACAGGGCGGCGCAGCTCCCATGTTCATCAGAGACGACCGGATCGAGCGGGTGAAGCTGCTTTCCTGCCGCGGGCCGCATCGAGCGGCGCGGCCAGGGCGAGGGGTGCCCCTGGCGCCCCACCCCTCGAAACTCCCCACCCGCCCATGAAAACGGAGCGCAAGAAGCGGGGGCAGTCGGTCCCGCTTCCCCTTCGGGCCACTATGTTGAAGCTCCTGCGGCTGCCGTTTTTCCGCTTCTTGCGCGTCGAGAATTCCCGAAATCCCGACCGGCGGCCGGCGCTATGCTGATTTCTCCGATACTCTTCATCTTTGCAGGATCGCGCCGGGCGCGTTTCACGTCGGGCTGGTGCGATCGAGAGAGCAAAGTCGGCGCGTGAGCGCTGTCCGAAATCGTTTTCCAGCCGCAGCGCCGCCGGGCGGCGCGACCGCGGCAGGAGTGAGCCGGTTTGCCGGCGAACGGTAGCCAGGCGGAGGAAACCAGCGCTCCCATATAGCGCCGTAGGGTTTTCCGGAGCCTCGTGGGAAACGACCACCTGACCTCCGCCCATGTCTTGAAGATCGTTTCTTCTGTTCGGGCCAACCGCTCGCCGAGCGGATCGCGCTCAATGCCGATGGGCACGGTGCCGGCCTTCCGCCGTCTCCGCCGATCCCGGTTACGATCGCTTGTCGATCGGACGCTTTGCACCCGGCGATGAGGCCCGTTCCACGCCGTGTTTGTTTGTTTCGCCCCATGACATCGTCGGCCGTCCGGATCAAGGGGCAGGCGCGGCGAAGCCGCTTGTCGCGCCGGAAAAAAAGGCTTTCCGCCTGCGGCAGAACCTTCCGTTTTTTCCCGTCACGACCCCTTGACCCGAACAGCCGTCGCCGGGGGCGGGCTTTCGCCCTCCCCCCTCTGTCCGGGGGAATGTCAGAGGCCCTTCCACCGGAAAGACCGGGGAGGCTTCGCCCGAGGGGGCTTGCCCTTCGGGGTGGCAACCGCAACCAACGGAGACAGACAATGAACGACTACGCAAACTTCATCCGCTTCGGTGAGAACAACACCCTTACCGGCAACATCGCTTCCATCTCCTACGACCTCGACATCACGGGCAAGGAAAACTGCAGCACCAACCCCGATGCGCCGGTTTACCGCCTCTTCGCAAAGTCCCCGAGGGGTCGGCAGGTCGAAATCGGTGCGATCTGGCAGAGGAAGAACCAGAGCGGCGGCGACTATTACAGCCTTTCTATCAACACCGGCCATGGGCGGCTCAATGCCAACCTGGGCCGTTACCCCGGTCAGGACGACGAAGACCTGATGGCCGTCATTCCGTGGGATTGAGCCAACGGCTGGAATAGCGGTCTCGCCCGTCGGGATCATTCCCTTCGGGCGGGCGGAAAACCCCGAGCTTCTGCCCGCGAGGGCAAGAGCAAGACCACTTCGCGGGAAGAAGGAAATCATCCCCATGACAGACAAATTTACAGGCTATCTTATCGACGCCAAGGCCGGAACCATTCGCAGGGTGGAGATCGATCGGCACGACGTCCTGAAATCCATTTACGCCCATATAGGCTGCACCTGCATCGACGCTGTGCGGATCGGAAATCACCACCTCGCCTATTGCGACGATAACGGCCTTGTCGACGGCCTCGAATGCTTCACCCAACTGGTGGATTTTCCGTCGCCGCTTGCGGGGAACCTGCTGGTGACCGGCGTGAACGAGGAAGGCGACAGCGTGTCGCCGACGCATTCCATCGATTTCGTCGCGAGCCAGTTTGAGATTTCGCGCGTCGTCTTCGATCCCGCTTTCGAGCATATCGATGAACCGGGCATCATCGGCACCCGGGTTGCGGGTTTCACCGTCCGGGTTCAGCAAAGCAGGCCGACAATTATCCGCCCGGAGGTCTGAACATGGCCGATCGGCAAAAAGAGGTCGAGGTGTATGATACGCCTTCGAACCTTGGTGGCAGCTTCACCGTTTCAATCGTCGAGGAAATCGATGAGACAACCGTCAAGGTGCGCTTCTGGTACGGACCCGCCAACATCAACGGGTGGTAAACTTGGCGGGAATGGGGTGCTCGATGTTCACCACGACGCGAGACCGCCTCGCAAAGAAGCGCATCATGCCGCTCTTTTCAAATCGCGCCTAGATCGAAGAAAAGAAGGGGAGGGGCCGGAACGGCCCTTCTTCCGATTGGGAATGCCGCTTCGCCAACCTGGCTACTCGATCGGCCGAATGAAGTCTATACACCCCCTTGAAGGTATGGACCCGGAGCCTGCGCCCGCGCATCGAACCCCGGCGCAGGCTTTGCTGCGCAGGCCAAGCTCTTTTTTTGGCCGGTCAGTAGACCGTCTCCCGCCCGGCGTGGGGTCTCAATCCGTATCCGCGAGAGCGCTTCTGCCTGAGAAGTGCGAGGAAGAGCTCGACCGCTTCTTCCTCGCGCTGGAAATGATGCACCAGCCTTCGCCCTGGAGCACAGATGCGCTCCCATCGACGGATGAGGTACGGCGTGCTGGCCGAACTGGTGAGAGATGGCTGGTGAGAGATGGCAGGATAGGCTAATGGTATACCATTAGCCGTTTCGCCCGAGGGGCGATCGTCGCCTAGGCGAGTCCAGTGGTATCGGCGCCGACAATTGTAGCTCAATCTGGAACCGTGCGAGCTGAGTGCGCGATTGAATTCGGGCCGATAGGAGGCGGAAGGTGGAGTCAGCCTTGGAGGGTGCGACCCGCTTCCGACCGGGCATTTACCAATAAGCCAATAGGCGAATAGGCGAATAGGCGACTGCGCTTAACGGCGTTTGAGGCAATCGGCAAACAGGTAAACGCGCACTTCGGCGATTGCGGCAATGCGCGATCGGTGGGTCCGCGAATAGACGAATACTCCAATACGCGAATAGGCGAACCTGGAGCCGACCGATTCAGCGAACGCGCTGGTAGGCAATGGGCGGAATGAGATCATGAGCGCTGGAGTGAATTGGTGACGGCACCGATAAGCGAACATGCGCACGCACGGTGGCATAGCCGGTCCAACCAAGAATAGCGCCGGCCCCCAGCTCGGCGTCAGCGCATGATTGGCCGTCGCGATACCGTTGGCTGCCTTTTTGAGTAAGCTGTTTCATCGGGAAGGACCTAAACCCGCCAGAACGAGCTTAGGAAACTGGCGACTTTTGCACGATACAGAAAAGATTTCCGTCCGGGTCTTGCAAGACCACGTAGTCAGCGTTCTGGGGATAGCGCCACGGATATTCCTTCGCTCCGATCGTCAACAAGCGACGTACCTCTTCCTCCTGACAATCGGTATAAAGGTCCAGGTGGAGCCAGCTTCTCCGCCAGCCACGGCGATAGCGAGCCTGAAAGGAAATATTGGGGCCATGACCGTTAGGATCACAAAGCACGATCCAGTCATTGCTTGCGGGCGCACGCGGTACATAATGCAAGGGCTTCCTGCCAAAACGCGACCATGCGTTTAAATTCGTAACAATGGATCACGATCGAACCGATTTTTATCATCTGAAACTCCGAAATCTCGGGATTCATTCGTTGCTGCCTTGCATCTGGCAACACAGAATAGGTTCTGCACCAAGCTACCCAGCGCTATCGCGACGATCTCGGATTTCGGCGACAACGACAACGGCATATGGTCCCACGAGACCACGGCTTAGGCTGGACCCTCGCATCTCAGCAATCGCGCGACCTGCGATAAATTGCTTGAATGAAGCCCTCTGCATCGAGCTCCGGCAGAATAGTGAAACCGCACCGCCGGCAGCATGCAATGCTGGCGACGTTGTCGGGAGTAATTCGGCCTTCGAGAACCTGATAGGCTTTCCCCGGGCCGGACTGAAAAGCCGACAGTACCGCCGTGCCAACGCCCCGCCCTCTAAGGTCGGGGCGCACGGCAAGGTCGAGATAGCCGCGTTCGGAATTCTCCTGGTCAACCTGGACCTCTGCAACAGCCTGACCAGCAGCAAGCGCCATCCAGCAGCGTGCGGCGTCTCCGGCGGTCACATAAGCAAGCCACTGATCGCTCGGAAAGGACAAGCGGCGGGATAGCTCCGCGTCCAGGAACCAGGCGCGGAACTCGGGAAGGTCATCGCGTGTAAACGGCCTAAACGTGATCTGCATCGGACTGTACAACAGGTCTCCGGGTCGTGCGGCAATCATGCGGCGCGCGATGTGGTTTCCCGCTTCCGTTCCACGAACGTCCAAATATGGTTGAAGGGATCAAAGATCGACGCGACCCAGCGGCCGATCTCATCTGTCTGTATGTTGTCGCGGATTACGGCGCCGGCCAGAACCGCCCGCTGAACAGCGGTATCAATGTCGCCGACGTTGACCTGAAATATCGTGCTGACCGCCCCGGCCTCTTTCGGAAAGAAAGGGCCGCCGTAGGAGGGCATCTTTTCGCGATTGGGATTGGAGCCGGCGACTGTCACAGGCAGTTCGCCAAACCGCATTGCCACGCCCGCCAGCACGCCGTCGATACTGCAGGTGTCCATTTCCTGCGCACCAAAAGCTGCCGCATAGAAGTTGGCGGCTTCACGCTCCCGCCCATGTTCAAGAAATAAAGAAAGCTGAATGCTCATATCATCGGTCATTCTGACCCTCGCTCCATCGGTCCGAATCACATCGTCCAGGATACCCGAGACTTGGTCGAACCAATGGCACCGGCTCGACCTCATTGCAAAATTAGGAATTCCGCGACAGGAGCTCGTGATCAAGGAACCAATTATCGATAACGAACCCGCATTTCTCGTAAGCGCAGGACACGCTGGTTGTAGGCCGGTCGGCCTGTTAATGGGGAGCAGATGCCAGCCTTGAGGGTGAGAGCCGCTTCCGGTTTGCCATGAGATGCGGCTGGCATTTCGGCGGATAGGAGATGCCGCTGCTCAGCGTCTAGGCGATTGCGTGCATCGGCGATTGTGTCAATGCGCAAATCGGTGAATCCGCGTTCGCGCGGTTAGGCGAATAGGTACTCCACAGATTGAGCGGGCGGATCGGTGAAAGAGCTTGAGACAATCCGTAAAAGGGCGAAACCAGTTCTTGCGTTAATGCGTGTATTAGCGCGTTCGCGAAGTAGCGATTCAGCGGATGTGTCCATCGCGGACCGTGCGGATCTACGAACAGAAGCGTGCGCGACCCGCACGTGTGGTCGAATTGGCATTTTTCATTAAAGCCGACTTCCAATCTTGAGCGACCGGTTTCGGCCTGTTAAAAAATTGCACTGTGGTACAAGTTCGATTTCGGAGAGCCGATACCTTGCCAGTGACATTCCTCGCCTTCTGTAAGACAGGGGCGTCGGATCGCCGCCGGTCTGGCTTTCCATCAGCAAGACGGGTTTTCCACTGACTAGCCAGCGATCCCTACTGACGAAGGAATGGTACAAGGTTCCGGTCTGCGTCGACTGCCTGGGTTGCGGCGCGCAAACCCGGACCGCCGGAATCGTCGTCGGCTCGTCAAGCCTGGTGAACGTCGCCGGGTTTTCCGCTGAAAATGGTGACTTGAAGAAGCCTTGGACACGGCTTGATGCCTTCGCGTTTGTCGAATCGCTCGGCGGTCGCACCGAGAATATCGAGCGTTTCGTTCTCCGCCGTTTCCACAACGTATTTGCTTTGAGAAGCGATCAGTTGGTGTCGATCTGCGAGCACTGCGCGGAAATTCTTGCTTCGAGCCTCCTGCGGTCGGCCGTCATGAACGGGTTCGTGCATCTCGGACAGCGGCGGCTGCTGATCAATGAGCGCTTGCTGCTGTTCTCGTCGGCCACGGTGCTGACGGAATTTCATGGCGGCACTTCGATCGAAGAATGCGAACTGCCGTATCCGGATTACGCCTTGATGCTCATCTGCGACTCGGAGAGCTACGGCAGTGAAACCGGGACCCTGGAACTGTGGCACAGCATCGCGCGCAACGACTACGCCATCGTCGTCAAGGGGCATCGGGGTCGCGAGATGTTTCGCGACGGTCTCAATGACGATCTGGCCGAGGTCGTCGCAACCATCTCCAGTCTTGGGCTGGTGTTGACCGACTGCGCATGGCCCAGACCTCGTCGCCCTTCTGCGGGCTCGCCCGCGATCTCTTTCTCGAAGCCCTCGAACATGCCGGCTATCGGCAAGAAACCAGGAGATGAAGCCGTGCGGATCTCGACTGCATTGTTTTGGCCAATGGCCATTGCGATTCCATTGGCCGGATGTGGGCAACTGGCGCAGCGGCCGCTGCCGCCGGAGCCGTTTGCATATCTCACTCTCGCCGCCTGCAGAAACTATCCAAGCAATATCGTCGAGTGCCAGCTGGAATATGGCGCAGAATTTCAACGTCACCGTCTCGGCCCCGTGCAGCTGATCTCACGCGATCTTGCGAGGGGCCTCGATGGTCATCGCTATCAGGTACTCACGTGCTGGCAAGCGCCCAGGGTTCAGCGGGAGCTGCCGAATTTCACGTGCCGAATCTATGCTAGCCGGTCGGCAGCCGATGCCGGTTCGGTTTTGGTCAAAGGCGGCACCGCTGTGCGTTTGTCGCGAATTTTGGGCGATCGAGAGCAGATCGATTATCGTTGGAAGCCGGATCGATGGTCGCGTCTATCGGATTGAATTCCTTGGATATCCGATTGGATCAGGCTGTCTCTTTGCATCAAAAATTGTACTGCAGTGCAACTTTGGGGTTGATTTCCGCCGAAGAATGAAGTTCAAAACTTGTACTGAAGTACAAGTTTGACTGGTTCGGTGATGGATCGCAGCTCGCATTCTTCTGTAAAGAGACCGCTAATCCGTTGGCCACGCAGCGCCATCTGGTCTGCCGTGACGTCCGCGCTTCTCTTTACCGGATCGGCCGCCAGTTCGGCCGATAATAGAGCACAGCCGGCTACCGGAATCACCGATCAAGCAGTGCTTCTCCGTCTCAGGGAGGCTGGCGCGCACGCGACGCGGATTGCCGCATCGTCTGGTCCTGTTGAAGAAAGGCGCCTCTCACCGCCATCAATTGATCTCGCCAGCTTCAACGAGCGTTTTGCGGGGAACTTGGATACCGACATGCTCGTGACAAGCTCGCGTCACCTTGATCAAGTCGGGATTGATTACGGTGGCCTCGATCTGGAGCGACCGGGAGAAGCGGCAGGAAGCATGAGAGCGCGGCGCCAATGCGCCGTGCTCTCACCGATGAGCGTCTTCTCCTTTGACTCAGGCGCAGCCCTGCCGCTCACCGATCCGCGTAACGATGCCGACACGGCGCTGAAGCAGCCCCGGCCTGACCTGCGTTCCGGAATACCTGACGGCTATACCAATCTCGCCCTGACAATCGCAGCCGAGGAGGGGGTCGATCCGAACTGGGTGCTGTCGATCATGCTGACCGAAAACGCCGGCTTCGATCCCCAATTGGTCAGTTCGACCGGCGCGATCGGTCTGATGCAGGTGATGCCCAAGATCGGCGAGGCTTTCGGCGCGCATGATCTCACGGATCCCGAGCAGAATATTCGAGCCGGCACGCGGTTCCTCCGCGTTCTCATCGACAAGTATCGAAACCCGGTGCTTATCGCATCGGCCTATAATGCCGGCGAGCCTCGTGTCGACGCCCATCGGTCGCTGCCGCTGATCCGCGAAACTGCGGACTATGTGACGCGGGTCGTCGGCAACTACACGGGCGCAGCGGAGTCTGCTCCGAATCCGCAGGTTGGCCGGCCTTCTCGTCCCGACCCGAGTCAACCAGGCCGAATCAGGCCCGCAGACCGGGCAAGATCCCCAATGCTTGTCTTCTCGAGTGCGGACTCGCACGCACCGGAAACTCGCCTTCACCAGGTGGAGGAGGCGAATCAGTTCGGCAGTCCGCTGAAAATCGTCAAGGAAGAGGTGCATCAATGAACATACTCGCAATGGCAGTGCTTTGCGGTAGCGTCGTCTGCCATTCCATGGCCAAGCGCAGGTGGGTCGGCCATTCCGCAATGGTGCTAGTTGCGACCACGCTCCTGGTCGTCAGCCAATACGAGCCGGCCGCGGCGCAAAACCTCGATGCCTTGCAGAACGCCGCCGATCGGCTGGTGCAGTTCTTTACCGGCCCGTTCGGTCGCTCCGTTGGAGCAATCGCCTTCATCGGCATGTTTCTGGCGGCTGCCTTTGGATACTGGTCGTGGGGAGCGCTGCTTCGCGTTGGAGGAAGCCTCGCGGGCATGTTTGCCGCCGCCGAACTCGTTGATTTTCTCGCTGGCGGAGGGTCTTGAGTATGGCCGGGTCTACCCAAACTCCTGCTGGTGGCGACGATTATATCGAGTGCTATCCTGTCATTCTCGCCCTGACCCGTCCGCCGACGGTCATGGGCATTCCGTACACCTATTTCCTGGCGGAATGCTTCGTCTCGCTGATGGTGTTCATGATCCTCGGATCGATCCTCTGGTTCCCGGTCTCCTTCGTCATCCTGCACACCATTCTCTATGTGCTGACCGTCAAGCTCGACCTCTGGTTCTTCGACATCGTCGGCAGGCTCAGCCTGTGCGGCATCAACCCGCTCGGGCGCCGGCTCGGCGGCGGCATCCGGACCTATGGAGCTTGACCGATGAGCACGATGGCAAGATCGCTGAAAGGAAGCTTGTTGAAGGGGTGGGAGATCTTTGCCGATCGCAGTATCTCAGCCCATGTCCCGTTCTACGTGCCGATCGAAAACGGCATCATCCGGTTGAAGAACGACTGCCTGGTCTCGACCATCAAGTTGACGGGCTTCTCATTCGAGACCGCCGATATCGAGACGATCAACATGTTGCAGCGCCAACGCAATGCGGCGTTTCGGGCGATTTCGTCCATCGGCAATTTCGCGCTCTACACCCATGTCGTCCGAAGAAAGGTGGCGCCGTCGCTGCCCTCGAGCTTCGCCGATCCATTCATGCGGCGCCTCGACGACGTCTATCAGTCGAGCATTTCCAGAAACGAGATGTTTGTCAACGACACCTACGTCTCGCTGGTGGTGCGTCCGCTTTTCAAAAAAGGATCGGTGCTCTCCCGAGTCATGGGCGTGGGCGGCAAGGTCGCCCGCAAGGAGCAGTTCCGGGCGATGCGCGATAAGCTCGTGGAAGCCACGAGAGCACTGGAAAAGTCCTTATCTGCCTATGGCCCGAAGGTGCTGCGAGACGTGCAGCGCATCGAGGCCGATCTTGGCAGCGGAAAGACGATCTATCGCGATCTCACCGAGGATATGGTGGTCGAAGAGGGCACGCGGAAGATCTGGTTCTCGGAGCAATGCGAGTTTTTCTACACCCTTCTGAACGGAGGGAAAGTCAGACCGGTCCGTTTCGGCAACATTCCGATCGACGAGATGCTGCCGGCACGGCGAACGTCGATCGGCAATCGGATCATCCATCTCCAAGGCGATACGCAGGACGACGACCGCTATGCAGCGATGGTGTCGCTCAAGGAATATCCGCCGGAGACCGGCGCCGGCATGCTCGACTATATCCTCAAGCTGCCGTTCGAGATGGTGGTAACCCAGTCGATGTCGTTCATCGAAGATATGGCAGCCCGCAGCCGGATCGAACGGCTCGACCGGCAGATGTCGAAAGCCGACGAAGGCGGCTCCAGCGTCCAGGCCAATCTCGACATCGCCCGCGATGAGCTGGCTCGCAAACGCGTCGCGTTCACCGAGCATCATCTGACCGTCATGCCCGTCGCGAAATCGACCGCCCAGCTTGATGACGCGGTCGCGTTGATCGGCAATGAATTGGGCGCGCTCGGCGCCTCCTATGTCCGGGAGGACCTGAACGCGGAACCGGCCTATTGGGCGCAGCTTCCCGGCAATCAGGCTTATATCGCGCGCCGAGCTTTGATCTCGACGCTCAACGGCGCAGGCCTCAGCAGCTTTCATGCCTATCCCTATGGCAAGCCGGACGGCAATCACTGGGGACCGGCGATCACCATCTTCGAGACGACATCAGGCACGCCGTTTTTCTTCAATTTCCATCAGGGTGATGTCGGGCACACGACAGTGTTCGGTCCTACCGGTTCCGGAAAGACCGTGATCATGGCGTTCCTGATCCTGCAGGCCTACCGGGTCAGCCCGCGTCTGAAGACAATCGTTTTCGACAAGGATCGTGGCCTCGACATCATGGTGCGGGCCGCCGGCGGGACCTACATGACGCTCGAACCTGGCGAGCCGTCGGGCTGGAACCCACTGTTGCTCGACGATACCGAGGAGAACCGCGTTTTCCTCTACGGCCTCTTGAGCTTCATGCTGAAGCCTTCGAAAGAAGGCGAGAGCCTGACGCCCCAGGAAGAGGCGATCATTCGCAACGCGATCAAGTCGGTCCTCAAGACCAAGGATCGTTCCTACCGCCGTCTGTCGTCGCTCCGCGCCCTGCTTGCCGGCAGCGAGCGGACCGAGGGCAGCCTGATCGCACGGCTCGACAAATGGGTCGATCACGGCCCCTATGCCTGGCTCTTCGACAATGCCGACGACAATCTCGATATCTCCCGGCCGATGATCGGCTTCGACATGACGTCGATCCTCGACGACCCGCCGGTGCGCACGGCAGCCCTTCTCTACATGTTCCACCGGCTGGACGCGATCTATGACGGCAAGGCGCCGATCATCAACCTGATGGACGAAGCCTGGAAGCTGCTCGACGACGACGAGTTCAAGCGCACCATGAAGGACTATTTCAAGACCATCAGAAAGCGAAATGGTCTCGTCATCTTCGGTACCCAGTCGGCCGATGACGTGGTGCAGTCCAGTGTCAACCGGACGATCATCGAGCAGACCTCGACCAACATCTTCTTTGCCAATCCGAAAGCCGACGAGAACTCCTACATGGATCACTTCGGCCTTTCACGGGCCGAGTTCGATTGGGTCAAGAACGGCGACCCGAGCTCGCGCTTCATGCTGATCAAGCAGGCCAAGAGCAGCGTCATCGCACGCGTCGACATGTCCCACATGCCCGAGTTTATCAAGGTGCTGTCTGGCCGGGAAGAAACAGTCCGCGAGGTCGAGATGCTGCTCGATGAATATGGCGACGATCCGAAGAACTGGCTGTCGAAGTTCTGCACTTGGAAGGGGGATGCGTTCGATGACCAACGCAAGGCTTCCTGAGCGGGCTTCGGTCAGCGCTCTGGTGCTGGCTGCGGTGATGACCTCTGCCGCCCACGCACAGGTGCCAGTGATCGACAATGCCCGCCGGAACATTCAGCAGGCAACCGAGAACTGGTACAGAACCTACCAAGCCGATACCCAGGCATTCAAAGGTGCATCGGGCGGAACGACGGACAGCGTGGCGCCCGGTCAAGGCTCTGGCGCACCGGCTGATTGCTCGGCAGAAGGTATGCCCGGTGACACCGCTCCTGCAGGGCAATCGAAGCGGACGCCGAGCCAGCAGGAAGTCGCCCGAATGGTCGAGGACGAGGCGATCCGCCAAGGCGTCGATCCGAATTTCGCGCTTGCTATCGCCGAGCAGGAATCGCGTTTCCGGCAATCTGCGCGATCCGCGGTCGGCGCCACCGGCGTCATGCAGCTGATGCCGGGAACCGCAGCAGGGCTTGGCGTCAATCCCTACGACCCTCGAGACAACATCCGCGGCGGCGTCAAATACATCAAGCAGCTGCAAGGGATGTTCGGCAGTCGCTATGACCTGATCGCCGCCGGCTACAATGCCGGCCCTTATCGCCAATCACTCCAGAACGGCCAGATTCCCAACATCCCGGAAACCCAGGATTACGTCAAAAACGTTTCCGCCTATTACAGCCGCAACAAGGCGCAGAATGGCGACCGCACGCCGGCGGGAGACACTGCCGTGTCGGAAACCGTGAGCGACAGCCAGGGATGCGGCGAACAGCTGAAGAAAGCTCTCGATCGCAACACCGAGGCTCAGATCGAGCGCGGCAACGTGTGGAACGAGTTTGTTCGCAAATCGACCGAGGCTAACCAGCAATATCTGCAGCGCCTGCAAGCCGGGCTTCGATCGTCGTCAGCGAACCTGCGCGGCTCGGGCAGCGGCAATGCGAAAGACCAAGATGGCTCGCTTGTCATGGCGCAGATCCAATGCCCGTCCACGATCATCGATACCGGCAGCACTCGCTGCTTCGCCGTGCCGTCGACCGCGACCACCGAACAGATCCAGCGATGGCTCGAGGATCTCCAGGAACAGGCGCGTGCCAACGGCACCGTCGCGACCTTCTCTGCGATGGAGGATCCGGCCCTCGGGCTCGTGACGGTGGTCGAGGCCAGGCCGACCGCGAATTGAACAGGCAATGAGAGGACAGGCAGATGAGAAAACTCGTTATCGCGACAGCGCTCAGCATCACCGCCATATCGCCCGCTTCTGCGCAGGTGCCGGTCAAGGACTCAGCTAATATCTCGATAAGCCAGGAGATCGAACGGCTTTCGAAGCAGATTCAGGAAGACACGTCCGTCGTCAAGGACAACACGACGAAGACGCTGCAGGCGATCACCGGCGATCGCACCCAAGACGCCGGCCAGTTCGCAAGACTTGCCACCGGCAACGGATTCAGCATGGGGCAGGCGCCGGATTTCAACAGCATCCTGTCGGGAAATCAGGCGCTGTTCGGCGGGATTGGCGGCGAGTTCCAGAACACGGCGGCCAAGCTGATCAACGGGCTCAATCTGGTGAAGATGGTCGTCGATACCGCCAAGGGCGGCGAGCTATCAGGTGCCAATCAGGCTTACTCGCAAGGTATCAATACGCTGACGACGATGACGGCACTCACCGACGCCATGAACAGCGCCTCAAAGGACCGGCAGAATTCCTTCATGCAGGCGACGCAGCAGATCGGCACGGCGCAGGACCTGAAGGGGGCGCTCGAGCAGAACACCCAGATGGTGCTGCAGGGCAACCAGACCGCCAACGAGGCGGTCGGCTCACTCAACAATCAGGTCATGCTTCTGAACCAGCAATATAAGGCAGCGCTCGCGACCTCGTCCCAGAACCTCAAGACCTTTGCGACACTTCCCAACAGCGTCATGCGCGACGGCGGAACTGAACAACAAGGGGCCTCCGTTCGCGACCAACTGCGCGCATTCGAGGAATGGTCTCAATGAGGCTGATCCTCGTCCTGATCCTCGGTTGCGTGGCGCTGAGTGGCTGCGGCGGAAAATACGAGCAGCTGGCGAAATGCTCGGCTGATGAAAATCCGGTGCCAGCTCTCGGATATGACGACGCTCTGAAGCCAACTCCGCCTGTACAGGCACTGTCGGCGGCGATGAGGGACGATTGCGGTCCGATGCGGCCAGTCAATCAATTCTAGGCAGTTCTGGGAACCACCTTTAGGATGCGAGATGGATCCGGTCAGCTACGCGATCAATTTCTATGGCGATGCGTTGCGATACTTCGACAAGATCAACGAAGCATCACTCGAGCGCGCCTGGGGGCTATTTGCCGAAAACAGCAATCTCGTCTCCGGCATCCTCGCGATCTTCCTGATCCTGTACTTTCTCTGGGGCGCGCTCGGTCTGTCGAGCGTCGCGCTGCAGGACATGGCGGTCACTGCCGTCAAGCTTGCGCTCGCCTACGCCCTGATCATGTCCTGGGCAATGTTCTACGACAATATTGGCCAGTTCGTGCTCTCCACGCCCCAGGATCTCGGCTCGGCGATTTCCTCAGCGATGGGCGGGCAGTCGGCTGGAGCGGATCTTGCCAGCCAAGTCGCCTCGATGGCCCGCAAGGTCTACGACTTCGCCATGCAGCTATTCAATTCCTATGAATCCGGCTGGCTGCCGAACGTCACGGGTGCCGTAGTCGTCTTCATCGTACTCGTCTTCGGCCTGCTGCCGATGCTGCTGATCCTCACCGGCGTCACGCTGTTCGCCAAGATGATCACCGCCGTCATGCTGGCGATCGGCCCGATCGCCATCCTCTGCTATTTCTTCGGCAACACCCGGTTTGTTTTCGACGCCTGGGTGAGAGGCGTCGCCTACGGCATGTTCATGCTGCTCTTCACCTACATCATGGCCGGGCTGTCGTTCGGGTTTCTCATCGGCATGATGGACACGATCAACGGAGACATGGCCACCAAGGAGAACGCGCTGGCGATCGTCTTGGCCATGGTACTCTACCTCGCACTGATCTCGTACTTCATTTTCCAGGTGCCCGATTTCGCCCGCACCTTCGCTTACGGGACAGCCGTGTCGGGTGTACCGGGAGGGGGCGGCGTCGATGCTGCTTATGGCGCGGCTCGGCGAAAGCTTTTGGCCAGCAATTCGAGGGCCGGGCAGGCCTCTGCGGTTGCTCTTGGCATGTTGGCAGGCCCAAGAGGAGCAGTGACTGCAGCGGCGCTCGCCGGACGTGGCGGCATGGCAGGTGCCGGCGCTCTCGGACGAATGCTGACCAACCGCCGCCGCAACAGCGAATGACGACACGGCGACGGGATTGATTTCAAGATGATGACTTCGAGGTTCGGCATTTGGCATTGTTCAAAAGGCAATTGAGGGCCACCCCGGCCGAACGTGTCCCAGGTCCTCAGGACATCTACGATCAGCACTTGTCGTGGGGAGAAAAAAACCGGTCTCTTCGCACGCTGATCGGTCTCATCCTCCTGGCGTTCGCCGTTGCCGGCTGGGCTGTCGCTGGCGTGCTGTCGTTTTCGGTGGCGCAACTTTTTCCGCTCGTTCGCACCGAGGTCGTTCCGCTCATCGTCGACAAGAACACCGGCTATATGGAGACCGTGACGACGCTCGACAGGGATCGATCGAACGTTTCAGAAATGCAGGCCGTGCGTGCGTCATTCGTCGGCAATTATGTTATCCGGCGCGAGACCTACGATCCACGCTATCTTTCTGACAATTTCGACATGATTGCGCTGTGGTCGGAGCCGGGTTCACAGGCCTTCAAGGATTACGAAGAGTGGATGAACCCGTCCAATCCGCGGGGGCCGGTGAAGACGATAGGCGCCATCGGCGACATCCGACCGGAGATCCTCTCGGTCAATCCCCTCAATCCCTCGACCATGGCCGTGCGGTTCGAAACACGGGAGCGCCGCCGCGGCGGCGAGGTCGTCAATCGCTGGTCGGCAACGGTGCGCTACCGGCAGATCAATCTTCCCGCCAGCAACCGGGTTCGGCTCTATAATCCATTGGGATTCGTGGTGACCGAATACGCCAAAGTCCCTGAGACCATGCCGTCGGGGATTGCCCCGTGATGAGATGGGTGGTTGCATTCTTCCTCTTTCTGCTGCTCTCACCGACCGTCGCTCATCCCGAACTGCTGGCACGGCCCGGACGGCTCGACCCTCGTGTGCGCTCGCTTCCCTATTCGGCAGAGCAGGTGTTTCAGGTGACAGGCACCTACGGACTGGTGACGACAATCCTCTTCGGTTCGGACGAGGAAATCACCCAGGTGGTCGCGGGCGACACTGTTTCCTGGCAGATCCTCACGTCGGCCGACCGGCGTTCGCTGACATTGAAGCCGATGGAGAAGGACGCGGCGACCAATCTTTCTGTCGTTACCACCAAGCGGACCTACTCGTTCGATCTGCGCGTCAACGACAGCAAGGCAATGCAGAACCAGACATTCAAGCTGAAGTTCATCTACCCCGAGGATGCCGGCTTGAAAGGCACGGCCGAGCTTTGGAAACAGGCTCAGGACGCCGAGCGCAATCCGAATATCAAGAACATTCGCCGCGACAAGGTCAATTACGACTACGGCTTCAAAGGAAGCGATGTAGCCAAGCCGCTGTGGGTATTCGACGATGGGCTCAAGACCTTCATGAAATTCACGGGCGACGTTCCGGCGATCTTCATCGTAGACGGCAGGCGCCGCGAGAGCCTCGTGAACTACCGCCGCGAGGCCGATTACATCGTCATCGACAAGGTCTCACGACAATGGACGCTGCGCTACGGCACCGACAGCGAAACCTGCCTCTTCAATCTTCGGACTGCCCCTGCCGATATCCCGGCGCCGATCGAAGGCGCGGTCGCGCCCAAGCGGATCGAAGCCGGCAACCCGCAACCCCAGCCGCGATAGGAGGCGCCCCATGTCCGATCCCAACTACCACTCGATCGACAACGATACCGCCATCGGAGGACAGGTCAGACGTTCCGGGACAGGATTGATGCGTCCGGTCGCGCTCGTGGCGGCAGTCGCCGGCGTTGGCGTGATACTGTATTTCCTCCTTGCGGGCGGAGAGAGGGAGCCGACCGTCGATACCGCCCCGCGTGAGGAGTTTCGTCCAGCCCAGGCAAAGCGCAACGAAGGCTTCAGGACGCCGGCGCCACCGCCACTGCCGACTGTGGAGGTCCCCGAGGCCCCGCCGCCCCCACCTCCGCCGCCAGCACCTGTCGTGCCGGCCGCCGCTCCGGCCGCACCTCCTGCCGAAGTCGACTGCACACGAGGCAAGAACCCCGACAACCCGCGGTGCATCGAGCTCGCGCGGGAGGCAAAACTGCTGGAGCGCGTACGTTCGTCGGCAATTGTCTTCGATCAATCGGACCAGACGAGTGGCGCGGGCCGGGCGTCCAGTGATGGTACGGGCGCGGGCCTATTCGGCTCAGGGGTCGGGACGGGTGCCCAGCCGGCGACTGCCACGGATGGCGGCGGTGCGGTCGACAATGACCGTGCCTTTCTCAAGTCGATGGGCGGGCAGGGGGTGGACGTTTCCGTCGCCACGGAAAACCGCCGCACCGACGCCTGGATCCCGCAGGGCACGATGATCCGCGGGACGCTGGAGACGGCGATCAATTCCGACCTTGCCGGCATGGTCAAGGGGGTCGTGCGCGAGGACGTCTATTCCTTTGACGGGCGTCGCATCCTCATACCGGCCGGTTCGTCGCTGATCGGCGATTACAAATCCGGCGTCGAACGCGGACAGGAGCGCATTCTGATCGTCTGGACGCGGATGATCCGTGGCGACGGCGTCTCGGTGCAGCTCGGCTCCTACGGTACTGACCGGCTTGGCCGGTCAGGCATGACCGGTGTCGTGGACCGGAAATATTGGGAGCGGTTCGGACCGCCGGCGCTGATGACGCTGATCGGCGGCGCCACGCAATACATCGCCCAGCTTGGCCAGAAGGAAGATCGCTACATCACCATCGTCAACGATAATGGCAGCCTCACCCGCATCCCGCAGGACAATGGCGAGACGTCACAGGATCGTGCCCGCGAAATCGCCGCTGAAACCATCGCCTCCGGCATTCAGCAATTGGGCACCGAAGCCTTTCAGGACAGCCGCAACATCCGGCCAACGATCCATATTCCGCAGGGCTCCGACATCAACGTCTTCGTCACAGGCGATCTTGATTTCGCCGACCTCTACCCCGACCCGGTTCGCGAGCGGTTCGAGAGCTTGCGCAAGCAGAGATACGGCAAATGAACGCACGTCCTGCAATCTCCGCCGAGCAGCATTTTCTGGCAGAGGCGCTGGAACCGATCCGTGGCTTCCTTGACGATCCCGCCGTCGTCGAGATCTCCTGCCAGCGCAGCAACGAAATCTGGCTCGAAAAGATCGGCCAGCTCAGCATGGTCAGACAAGACGTCGGCGACCTGGATCAGGAAGCGATCCGGCACATGGCCTCACGGGCGGCATCGTTTACCAAACAAACCGTCAATGCCGAGAATCCGTTATTGTCTGCGACGCTCACCGGCGGCGAGCGTGTCCAGTTCGTTTTGAATCCCACGTCTGCAACCGGCCACGCTTTTTCGATCCGCAAGCAGTTCATCCGCCGCTTCGATCTCAACGACTATGAAAAGGCTGGCGCATTCCGCTTCACCAAGGTCACTGGAGATGACTATATCGACGATGTCGATATCGAACTGTCGCGGTTGCTGCGGGCGGGCAGGGTTCGGGATTTCCTGGAACTTGCCGCGATCAACCACCGCAGCATGCTGATCTCCGGCGGGACGTCGACCGGCAAGACGACGTTCCTCAACACCATGCTAACTGCCATTCCGAACCATGAGCGGTTCATCCTGATGCAGGATACGGCCGAGCTGGAGCCATGCCAAGAGAATGTCGTGTCGCTGCTCGTCTCGAAGGGTGGACAGGGCGAAGCCAGGGTCACCATGACCGATCTTCTGGCCACGGCGCTTCGTCTGAGGCCCGATCGCATCTTCATGGGCGAGTTGCGCGGCGACGAGGCGTTCGACTTCCTGAATGCCATCAACACCGGGCACCCGGGCTCGATGTCGACGATCCATGCGAACTCGCCTCACCATGCGTTCAACCGTCTTTCGACGCTGGTGCTGAACAGCAATGTGCGCATGGAGCGCGACGATATCATTCGATACATCCGCTCGATCATCCCGATCGTGGTTCAATTGAAGAAGAGCGATGCCGCCGGGGGCCGAGGCGTCAGCGAAATCTACTTTGCCGATGAGGTGGACGAAGATGGCAAGCGTATTCACGCACACCGAAACTGACCGCCCGAAATGGACTGGTCTGCAGCGCGTCTCGCTGTTCACCTTGCCGCTCACGTTGTTCGGACTTGCCATGATCTGGCTGGCCTTCTTCACGCTGATCTATGATGCGTATATTTCCTCTTTCGGGTCGGCCTCGTACTTTGACTACGTCGCGCGGGTGCGCTTTGTCGACGCCATTCGCTACACATTGTCGATCATCCACACCCGCAATACAGTCGGACTGTCCCTCCTGGCGTTTGCCCTTTCCGCGCCGTTTCTGTTTTTTCTCCTTTCCCTCTGGATGCTGAAAGGTGGCAGGGCGCTGTCGCGCAAGATCCTATACCTTCTGCATGTCCGGTCGATGTTCAGCCTGATCGCTCACACGGCTCTTATCTTTGCCGCTGCTTATGGGGGTGTCGTCGCCTACGGCGTTGCCTTCTATCTCGTCGTCACCAAGGCTGGTGAATATGCCGAGATTGCCGGCTATTTTGGCAATCATCTCGCCGCCATGTACCAGGCGCCGTTTGGGGCCGTCGACGCTGCCGGCGTCTATCAAAAGTCCTCCCGGCAGACGGTGCTCGCCGCACTGGCTGGTCTTGCCGCCGCCGGTGCCCTGATCGGCTTCCCGATCGGCGCGGCAATCCAGAAACGCCAGCGGATGATCATGGGCCGGGCGCGCCTCGCGACACTGAAAGATGCCGCCGACTTTCGCCTGCGCGACAAGCATGGCATCGTGCTCGGGCTGAAGCAGGGGCTTTTGCTGCGCAATGACGGCGACCAGCATGTGATGCTGATCGGTTCGCCCGGTCAAGGCAAGTCTCGCGCCTTCGCCATCCCGACGATGATGAGTTTTCAAGGGTCGCAGGTCGTGCTCGATATCAGCGGTGAGCTCTACAAGCAAACCTCCGGTTATCTCAAGCACAAGGGTTACGAGACCTTCCTGCTGGCGCCCGGATCGAAATTTACCGACGGCTATAATCCGCTCGATCTCATCGGCACCGACCCCTACGAGCGGATCACCGACCTTCAGAAGATGACGCAGATGTTGTTGCCGGAGCGACTGCGGTCGGACTCCTCAGACTTCTGGGAGGAGAGCGCCAGGATCTTGCTGACGGCAATGCTCGGCTTTGTCCTTGAATGCCCGGACACACGCAAGTCGCTCAGTGAGCTTTACCGTATCCTCAATTCGATGTCAGACGAGCGCAAGGCAATCATCCAGTTGCTGGAAAATTACGAGGACGTCCTTTCCGACCAGACCCGCATGCAGCTCACCAAATTCGCCGGTCGCCATGAAAAACTCGGCGAAGGGATCGCGGCAGAGATCGTCGCCAAGCTCAATTTCCTGCAGAACCCGCTGGTCGAGGCGCTGACTTCGATCACGTCAATCCCGATCGACGTCATCCGAAAGCGTAAGCTCGTAATCTACGTCCAGGCCGACTGGAACGCGATGCAGATCTACGAGCGGCTGATCTCGATGTTCATCCAGCAGATGGCCGACAAGCTCGTGCAGATGGGTGAATTACGAGATGGCGAGCACGAAGTTCTCATGATGCTCGACGAATTCGGCAATGGCGGTCGCATCGACACGGTGCTGACACTTGCTCCCTTGATCCGCAAGAACGGGGTGCGTTTCGTCTTCATCCTTCAGGACGGTGCCCAACTCGAGCGATTGTACCAGCGCTCGGGCCAGAAGATCCTGATGGGCGCGTCGACGATCAAGCTGTTCATGAATTTTCAGAACCAGGATGATGCGACAGCGGTCTCGCTGGCGGCCGGCAAGACCACAGAATGGGTGGAGCAATCGTCCTATTCCCATCGTCATGGTCGCAGGCAACGGTCGATCTCGAAAGTGCCGGTTGCTGTCGATCTTCTTCCGGTCAATACGCTGATGATGATGAGGCCAGAAGAGGCGATCCTGCAGGTCACCGGCATGCCGCTGATGCGCATCATGAAGCTGGACTCTAGTGGCGAACGGATGTTCTCCAAAGTCCGCAGGTTTAGGCCGGTACCTAGACCTTGTATGAAGCCCGTCGAATGGACGATCGCCGACAGCGACAACTGCACATTCGTCGCGCCGGGAGCGTCGAAAGTCGCGAAACAAGCTGACTGGAACGTCGGGGGGTCTGCGGGAACCGACGTCGATTTTGCAGCTGTCGAGCGGCCGAGACAACCACAAGATCTGCGCTTCATCGTCAAGGAGGGCGTTCGTCATGTCTATATTTCCTCACTTGATGAACTGCGTCGCCGTTTGGATCTCGGTGAGAACCGCGCGGCCGGAGTTGCTGAAGAAGAGTTGCAGAATGCGGAGCAACAGCCGGAACGAAATGCGAGGCGTGGATCTCGCACCGTGCCCGCTGATGACATTGATCTCGATATCGATAACGAAAAGCTCAATCGAAACACCTATTCGGCATCTTCTGCACGGCGGCGCAATCAGCGTGACAGTTCCTCAATCTCCCCGCACGCCTCCGTCGACCGGGTGTCCGGATCGGCCGTCCTTCGGCGCCAGGAGGTCAGGGAGGCGTTTGGAGACGATCTCCAGGCCTTGAACGAAGCAATTTTCCAGCAGGGGGAGGAGAATACGATCGAGCCGGCGGATTTGAATCCGGATGTCGAGCTGCTGATCGACGCCCTCTCGGATCGCCTGACGGAGGAGAGGTCAAGAGCCTATCTACGCGAATTCGCCCACACGGCGCGCGATCCGCTGCGCGAAGATGGCGAGCCGTCGGAACTTAGGTCAGGTGAGATATAGCCGCGCGGCGGCCGCGAGCATTATGGCGCACCGCCCGACTGTCAGGAGAAGCATATCAGGGCCAGGATGAACACCTTTCGAACGTCGTCTTCGGACGAGCGCAGTCTTGAGCGGACAAGGGCCGACCCCGGCCTTTGGCTAATGGTGAAAGAGCGCGAAATTGAAATGCGCGCGATAATGACCGAATTGAAGCGCCTGGACGCTGACCCAACTGTAATTGACCGCTTGTTTCCGAACCGGCTGAAGCCGCGGCTATCGGAACTTGCTGATGACCTCGTGTCGCGCATGTTCGGGAGCTGCCCTCCTGAGATGCTGGCGCCTGTTCAGGAAGCCTTGGTGGCAGCCGCTAAACGTGAGCTGGCCGCCTCGCCACATCAGTGATCGACATTGTCCCTCCCAGCCTCGTCATCGGATTGCGGCAGAGCAGATCTTATCGATCACCCAATCTTTGAGGCGTCTGGCGCATTCGCTTCGGCGAGGTCCTCGGGAAAGAGACTGAAGATCGGCCCGAGGTAATTCATGCGCGGCCCGATCTCGTCCTTGGCTTTCCGGTATTCTTCGGTCTCGATACCGAACGCCTCGATGATGAGCGTTACAGGCCGATATTCCCCTTTGGTCGCCTCTATCAGGAAGTCCGAGCGGCATAGCCCGAGCGGCGTCTCTAATGCAAAAAGCGGCTTGGTGATCTTCACACGCAGTTGCGGATCGCGTCGAACAAGGACTGCTGCAGCCAAAACAGCAGATCCGAAACGGCCCTTTCAAAAACGGATCCACCGAAACAGCGTGTCGCCGTTATAGACCGGCTGCGCATGGGCCTGGACTGCCCACTCCGGCCCCTCGTCATCATCCTGAAAAAACGACGTTGAGCAAACTTAGAAATGGGCCGCGATGCGCTGGATCGCCGCGAATCGGTTGCCGCACTTCCCGAGCACCTCGATCGGACGCCATGACGATGCCGGCATAATCGGCTGGGAGGCACCCTGTCGTGAAAAGCAGCATGAAGCCAGTCCAGGGGTGGATTGCTGGCCAATCCGGTAAGGAGATTTTGAGCAGCCGCTGCCAACAGCCGTCAGGTCCCGCGACTGCCGCGAAGCGGTCGGGAATTGTGGGCAGCGCGTCGATGTAGCTGCGATCGGATTTGGCACCGGTCGAATGTGATAAGTTCGATCGATGAGGGCTGGCGGTGCGTCCTTATCGGCATGAAAGGGCCAGGTGTGTGCGTGGTTTGGATTTTCCCCGTGCCGAAGAGGGGCGTCGTCCCTAGGTCTTAGCCGAAGCGCAGCGACCTCCGTTTCGGTGAGTTCGACCAGCGCATGGACGGGACTGCTACGGGCGACCCCGTTCTAAATCTAACGGCAGTCGCGTCCTGCGCGGCTTTTGACAGACGCGGAAGAGTTCGTCCAGCTTTCATCGCACGGCCGCGGGCGTTTCAAAGATCGTGCCTCAGCCCAGTCGGGAAACGACGGCGCTTCTGCCGGTGCCGGTATCGGCGTCCGGAAAGGGCAGGCCATACCGTTCGCGAACGGTTTTCTCCTCGTACCGGGTACGATAGACGCCGCGGTCCTGAAGGATCGGGACGACCTTCTCTACGAACTCCTCGATATCATCCGGTGCGCGGGGCGGCTGCAGCGTGTAGCCGTCAACCGTGCCGTCAGCCCAGAGATCGATGATCGCGTCCGCCACTTCCTCGGGCGTACCGAGAACCAGCCGATGATGCCCTTCCGACCTGCGTACGGCTTGCCGTGCCGTCAGTCTTTCGTGCGTGAGAAGATCGGACAAGCCGAGCCCCATGCCGACGGCCTGCAGCCGGTTCGGATCGGGGATGAAGCGCTCCGCATCCAGAATGGCATCCGGATCGAAACCGTTGGGGTCGATGCCGTTTTCCTTGACGAAACGGGCGATCAGGCCGTCTTCGGAGCCGGCGCCGCTGAAGAGTTCATGCTTGCGGAGTGCTTCCTCGCGCGTCTCGCCGACGATGGCGACAAGGCCGGGCACGATGCGGATACCGGAGGGGTCGCGTCCGAATGCGACTGCCCGGTCCTTTATCTTTTTGCCGAAGGCCTTGCCGGCCGGCCGGGAAAGGATGTTGCAATAGATGATCTCGCCGTGGCGGGCGGCGAGGTCGATGCCACCTTCCGAAGCGCCTGCCTGGGCGATGACCGGATGACCTTGCGGGCCGACCGGCACGTTGAGCGGACCCTTGACGGTGAAATAGGCGCCCTGGTGATCGATCGTGTGGGCGCTCGTCGCATCCCAGAAACGGTCTTCCGGCACCTCGCCCTCGCGGGCCGGATCCCAGCTCGCCCAGAGCTTCTTGGCGACGTCGAGGAATTCGGAGGCTTTGGCGTAGCGTTCGTGGCGCGGCGGCAGCGGCTCCGATCCGAAATTGGCGGCGACGTTGGGATTGAAGGAGGAAACGATGTTGATGATCAGCCTGCCGCCGGAAACGATGTCGGCCGACTGGGTGCGGCGCGCCAGATTATAGGGCGAGTTGTAAGTGGAGGACATGGTCGCGACAAAGCCGATGTCCGGCACCTGGGCGGCGAGTGCGGTGGAGAGGATCAGCGGATCGATCGTGTGGAAGGGACGGCCGTTCGGATCGGTCATGAGCGCCGGATGGTCGGAGAAGAACACGGCGTCGAACAGACCCCTGTGCGCAAGCTCGGTCAGGCGCCGGTAATAATCGGGATCGGTAATCTCATGCCGGGTGCCGGTGCGGTATTTCCAGGCGCCCGGAAGGTAACCGGTGGTATTGATGCCGACGTTGAGGTTGAGTTTGCGCTGTTTGCTGGTCATGCGTCTGGTTATCCTGGGGCGGGGCGGTCAGTAGGCGGCGGTGAAGCGGCGGCGGACGAATTTGCGCCCGTCGAGCTCGTCGACAATGGCGATCGCGAAATCGGCTTCCGAGATACGGCTTTCGCCGGCTTCGTCGCGAAGCAGCCGGTCCTCTCCGAGACGGAACTTTCCGGTGCGCTTGCCGGCCTTGATGGAGAGCGGCGGCGAGACATAGGTCCAGTCGAGGTCGTGGTCGCCACGTCTGAGGCTTCGCAGAATCTCCCGGTTGCGCAGCGTGTGGGCCTTGTGTTCGGCGGGATAGAAATCGCTGTCAACCACATCGGTGCCGGGACTTGCCTCAAGACTGCCGACGCCGCCGATGATGATGAGGCGGCGCACGCCCGCTCGTTTGATGCCGGCAAACAGGGCGTCATGAGCCTTGCCGATCAGTTCGGCCGCATCTTCCGCAGAGTGACGGCGCAGGCCGGGACTGTAGGCGCTGATCACCGCTTCATGGCCGGAAACAATCTTCGCGACATCGTCGGCATCGGCGATATCGGCCTTGAGGGCGGTCAGGCGCTCCTCGGCTTCAAGGTCGGTTGAGCGGGTCACGGCGGTAACCCGGTGCCCGCGAGACAGCGCTTCCTTTCGGATATTGCTGCCGATATTGCCGGAGGCGCCGAAGACGACGATGGACATGGGATCTGTTCCTTGAGTTTATCGCGGAGCCGCGACCGCCGGAAGCGGCCGGCCGGCGCCGACATTGCTGAGCATTGCGGACAGGGAGGAACGAACCGCTTCGTAGCCGTGTGTGCGCATGGCATTTTCATAGTCGTGGACGGCGGCGGTCTGCGGTTTTCCGTGGCGGCGGGCGGCGACGAGCTGAGGTACGAGAAGGCCCGTATCGTAGAGTGCGGTATTGCCGCCGAGCGCACGAAAATAGGTCATGGCATGGATGGAATCGCCGAGCAGGGTAACGGGGCCGGTCTGCCAGACGGCGCCGGGCGTCGAGCTTTTCACCTTGAGGAAGGCAACCGTCGAGGGATCCGTATGGCGGATGAGTTTCAGGATCCGCTCGTCCCAATGGGCGATCCGCGCGAGGAGCGCTTCGAGCAACGCTCGGCCGTCAAGCGTCTCGAGCGCCCTGTCCGGCCCGAGTTCGTCGGTGTCATAGGCCGTGTTCCACCAGGCATAGCTGGTCGTGTTGTTGAAGTGGAACCCCGGAATATCTCCGTGGCTCGGGTCATCGGCGCCGATCAGGCCGTGACGGGCATAAGCGGCCGGATCGACCCGATGGCTGGTGATCATCAGCGTGCGGCCGTCGCGCGGCCGGACATGCATGTTGAAATCGGTCAATAGCGGCGAGATGCCGTGACGCTCCGCGTCCGCGAGCGTGATCTTGCCGGCCAGTCGCCGCACGCCGGTGTCGATGCTCGAGAGATCGGGCAGGAGCTGGCGCCGCACCGACGATCCCGCCCCGTCGGCGCCGATGAGCAGATTGGCGCGCACCGCCGAGCCGTCCGCAAAATGGGCGATTACCGTGTTATCCGGCTGAACTGCGTATCGTTCGAAATGTTTGCCGCTATGAAAGATTCCGTCGAGGCCGGAAAGCAGGATCTGGCGCAGCGTGATGCGGCTGACGGATTTTTCGACATGCGTATCTTCCGGCTCGACGCTGCCGCGACCGGCATCGTGGAGCCGGTTGAATTGCTCGTCGAGTGCGAGGCTTTCGGTCGGCGCGAGGCCGAGCGTATCGAGGAAGGCTTCGTAAAGATGTGGCGGCAGGTTGGCCCGAAGCGCGTCGATACCCCGCTGGCGGATGCGCATGCGAAAACCCTGCACGTAATCGGCGCGGACCGGGTCGCGTTCGAAGACGGCGGTGTCGATGCCGTTTTTCTTCAGGCCCTGCGCAAGTGCCAGGCCGCCCGGGCCGCCGCCAATGATAGCGATGTCGACGAAAGGAATGCTCATGAACTCTATCCGGCGAGCGCCGCTTGCGCGGCAAGATGTTCGAAGATGAAAGCCTCCACGCTGCGCGGCGGTCGACCGAGAAGAGAGGCGACCACATCCGTCGTCACCGCGGCGCGGCCGGCGGCGATCAGGGTCAAAAACTGCGCAACGGCGCGGTGCTCGAAATCTGCGTCCGCCGCGATGGGAGAAGGTGCCTTTGCGATTGCCGCAACTCTTCGTCCGAGCGCGGTCGCGATGAGATCGGCAATCTGCCGCGGCGTCTTCACGTCGGGACCGGTAAGGTTCAGGGCTCCGCCAGCGATACGATCGGCGAGAAGCAGGTGAACCGCGACATCGGCTATGTCGCGGGCATCGATATAGCCCACGCCGGCATCGAGGTTTGCCGCCGTCACAGGATGGCCCGCGCGAACCTGTTTGATCGTATTGGCAAGCGATACCTGCATCCACGCGTTCGGGCGCAGGCAAACGGACTCCACCGGCAGGCGGCGGAGATGCTGCTCGACCGCGGCGTGGGCGTCACCGGCAATCGAGCCGCCGGGCGGGTCGATCGTCCAGTCCGAGCCGGAAATCTTCACGATGCGCCGGACGCCGGCGGCTTTTGCCGCGTTCACAACCGCGATCTGACTTGCAGCGAGGCTCTGGCTGATCGGTGACAGCAGCAGAAGGCGGTCGATGCCCCGCACGGCGGTGTCGAGCGAGATGCGGTCGGCAAACTCTCCCGGCACGATCCGGACAGTCGTTCCGAACAGTTGGCGCGCGGCATCCGGGTGGCGGGTGAGGGCGTGGACGGGAAGCTTCTGCGCGACGAGCCGCTCCACGACGAGCTGGCCGAGCCTGCCGGTTGCGCCTGTGACGAGGATCGGGCTCATGCGGCCAGCCGGCGGTTTGCCGCTTCGAGCGGCCTGTGGTCGATCCAGGCGGAGACGTTAAAATCGGCCGGAATGAAGTCCCATTCGAGCAGGAAGTTCTTGAAATGGTCGAACGCGGCGATCTGGTCCACCTCGAGCGAGAGCGTCAGATGCCGGTATACGTCAGGGCCATTTGCCGCCCAGATCGCATCTTCGCCAACGCCGATCTCATTGGCGATGAAACCTACCGCTTTGCCGGGATTGGCTTCTGCCCAGGTCGCCACCTCGCCGATGGTTTCGACCAGATCCGTGACCAGATCGAGATGCTCGTCGAGGAAGCGTGCATCGACGGTGAGCGGGCGGGGCGTGCCGTTGTTGATGCGAATCCTTGCATCCGGGTGGAAGCCGAATTCCGAGACGACGGAGGCACCGATCTGATTGGCGAGCACGATGCCTTCCGCGCCCTTGACGAAGAAGGCATCGATCTCGCCCCGAGCGAGCGCCAGAAGTTCGTCGCCGTAGGGATAGCGGCGCTTCAGGCCGAGAAAGGCAGCATTGCCCCGTTCGATCAGGGTGGCCTCGGAGCTGTCGAGATAAACGAGGTCGACATCCGCATGGGTCAGGCCCTCGAGCGACAGGGCGGAGACGATGCCCTTCAAGGCCGTCGCTCGCTGGAAGTCGACGATCTTTTCGTCCGGCTTGCGTGGCACGCCGATGCGCCGCCCCTTCAGGTCGGCTCCGTTTCTTATGCCGGACGAAGGCAGCGCTATGATCGCCTGGAATTCGTCGGTGGTGGTGATGCCGACGACCCGGGTTTCCCGGCCGCCGGAGCGGGCCCAGATCGGCGGGATATTGCCACCCTGCCGGAAGGAATAGTCGAGCGCATGAGTGAAATGGCTCTGGCGAACAACAGGATCCTTGCTGTCGCGGATCGAACGGACGGCGATGCCGGAGGATTGGAACCGGCGGTCGATCCACCCGAGCTGGTGTGCGATCGAGAGCGGCGTCGGAGCCGGGCAGCGGGTGTACCAGACCGAGGTGAGGGATGACATGGGAGGCGCTCCTTGACTATCAGCCGACGACGGTGAGGCGCGGTTGCGGATGAGGACGGACGGGCACCGGTTCGAGCGGGGCCACGGATGCGGCGGCATGTCTGCCGAGTGCCGCCTTGGCCAGCATGGTGCGGATCAGGTTGTTCTGCGGCGCATGCGCCTTTCCCGAAAGCGCATCGCGATGATGCCGCTCCAGGGGGTTGTCGCGGCTGATGCCGGGATTGCCGCCAAGCTCCAGCGCCAGCGTCGTGGCCGCGATGGCGTTTTCCATGACGATATGCTTCACGGCGGCAGCATCCTGGCCGAACGGCCGGCCGGCATCGAAATCCTCGGCGATGGAGCGCAGCAGGCGCTGGTTCACCGTCAGCCAGACCTCGATCTGGCCGATGCCGTCCTGAATTCGAGGTACCGTTGAAAGGGGAGCGCCGAGACTTGCGGGCGCCCTCTTCGACGTGAAGTCGATCAGCCAGTCGCGGGCGCCGCGGGCGGCACCGTCATAGATCGCCGGAACCAGGCTGAAATACCAGGCCCCCAGGCGTTCGTCGCGTTTGATGCCTTCGCTGGCGGGCGCCATGTCGAGCACGTCCTCCAGCGGGATCGCGACATCGTCAAGGATCAGATCATCGCTGTTGGTGGCCCGCATGCCGGTGGCGTTCCATGTCTTTTCCACCCGGATGCCATCGGCGCTGGTCGGCACAAGGAAGGAACCGAGGCGCGGCTCCGGCTCGTCGGTAATGGCAAGAACCGAGACCCAGCGCAGAAGCGGAATACCGGTCGCATAGGTCTTGTGGCCGGTGATCCGCCACTCGTTGCCGACTTTGCGGGCGACGGTTTCCGGCGGCGTGCCATGAGAGGGCGAGCCCACACGCGGCTCCACCTGTGCGGCATTGATGAGCGCCACGCCCTCACGACTGGCCTTCGTAACCCGATCGACCAGATGTTTCGGCCACTTGCCCGAAGCGCGGATCGCATAGTGCTGGTTGTAGTGCATCGAAAGGACGAGTGCGGTGGAGGGCTCGCCGCGCGCGATGGCGGAAACGACCGCCAGCGCTTCCGTCAGGCCGCCGCCGAGGCCGCCATGTTGGATGCCGGTCACGAGGCCAAGCAGCCCGGCCTCGTGAAGCGCTTCGAAATTGGCAAAGGGAAATTCGCCCGTCTCGTCATAGTGCCGGGCGGTGAGCGCAAAGCGCTTTCCCAGTTTCTCGGCTTTGGCAATCACCGATGCAAAATCGATCGAAGCGGTCATAAAACTCTCCGGTCAGGCGACGGCACGGGTTTCGAGAAGCGCCCAGGGGCGATGATCGACCCATTCGCGGATATCGAAATTGGAGGCGAGGAAGCCCCATTCGTGCAGGAAATCCTTGTAGTGCCCGATTGCATCCACCAGTTCCGGATCAAGGCCGATGCCGAGATGCCTGTGCAGGTCCGGGCCGTTGGCGGAGGCGACGACCTCCTCGGATGCTCCGACCTCACGGGCAACGAAGCGGCGCACGTCGTCCGGGTGGTTTTCCGCCCAGGCGCTGGCGCGTTTCAAGGTGTCGATGAGCTTTGCCACGAGATCCGGTCGGTCTTCGGCAAATCTCTCATCGACCGTCAGGATGCGCGGCGAGCCGGAATTGATACGGATCTTCGGGTCGGGGTGAAAGCCGAATTCGGTAACCGTATGGGTCGCAAAGAGATTGGCGACACTGATGCCCGGTGTTCCCTTGACATAGATCGCGTCCACCTCGCCGCGCAGCAGGGCGGCAATCTCGGGGCCATAGGCCTGCCGGTTTCGCAGGCCATAAAGTTGCGGCCCCTCGCGATTGTCGAGCACGGAATCCGGAAGCGCGATGTCGACGATTTCCACGTCCCGGGGCGTGAGGCCTTCCAGGGAAAGCGCCGATGTGAGCCCCTTCAGCGCGGTGGCCGCCATGAAATCGACGATCCCCGGCGGACGGCGGGCGACGCCGAAACGGCGGCCGACGAGATCTTTCGTCGTCCTGATTCCGCTGTCCGGCAAGGTAATGATCGCCTGAAACTCGTCGGTCCACGTGATGCCGACGAGCCGGGTCGGATTCCCCTCCGAGCGGGCCCGGATCGGCGGAACGTTGCCGCCGTGGCGGAACGAATAGTCGAGGTGATGATTGAAGTGGCTCGACCGGATGTTCCGGTCCGTGCTGTCGATGATCGAGCTGAGAGTGATCCCCTCCTTGGCGAAGGTTTCGTCCAGCAGCCCGAGTTGGGTCGCCAGACCCACCGGAGTGGGCACGGGGCAACGGGTATACCAGATCTGGGAAATGGCGTTCCGAATAGTCATCGAATCCTCCTGTGCTTGCCCTTTGTCGCGGGCTTCCGGAAGCGTTTTTCTCCTAATCGGCGCGAATGAGTGGCTTCTTGCCATTCGCCTGCACCTATTGGGAAATAGTTGCTTATATTGAGCCATTGTGAGCATTTATGAAAACTGAATTTCATAAACTGTCGGATTCAGGTTTTATTTTCTCCAACAGATTTGACAAAGCCTATAGAATTAGTCAACTATGAAAATCAACGGAGGCCGAGAAAGGCATTTCGGAAACCTTGGGCTGCAAACCTGTGGCCACTCCAACCCTAGAGGCGAGCACGATGCCGGCGCTGCTGAGAATTGGACGGACACTCCGCCGCACCTTGCTGCAGGCAATCCCGACGTTGCTTGGGATCGTCATCCTGAATTTCTTTCTGCTTCAGCTCGCTCCGGGCGATGCGGCCGATGTGATGGCCGGCGAAGCAGGCTCAGCGACGGCTGAAGGCATGGCGGCACTGCGCTCGCGCTTCGGCCTAGACAATCCCCTGCTCGTGCAGCTGGGGCACTACCTGAACAATCTCGCTCATTTCAGCCTCGGCTTTTCACCGCGTTATGGCATGCCGGTCGCCGACCTGATCGCGCAGCGTCTGCCCGGGACGCTCACCCTGATGGCAGTGGCATTGGCCGTCGCCATTCTGCTCGGCGTGATCCTGGGTTCGTTCATGGCGACGTTTGCGGGACGTATTCCCGACCGCCTTCTGTCGATCTTCTCGCTGCTTTTCTATTCGATCCCGAGTTTCTGGATCGGCCTGATGCTGATCGTCTTTTTTTCCGTGAAGCTCGGCTGGCTGCCGAGCGGCGGTGCAGGCACGATCGGCTCGCGGTTGACTGGCCTGCCGGCGCTTCTCGACAAGGCGCGCTACATGGTGCTGCCTGCGACTTCGCTGGCGCTCTTCTACGTGGCGATCTACGCCCGGCTGACGCGTGCCTCGATGCTGGAAGTCAAGAACCAGGATTTCGTACGCACGGCCTATGCGAAAGGGCTGACGCCCTTCGGCGTCACGGCCCGGCATATCCTGCGCAACGCGCTGATCCCGATTACCACCATGGCCGGCATGCATATCGGCGGCATGTTGGGTGGCGCCGTGGTCGTGGAGACCGTCTACAGCTGGCCGGGCCTCGGCCGGCTCGCCTTCGAGGCCGTGATGGGGCGCGACTTTACCGTGCTGCTCGGCATCCTCCTCTTGTCCTCGCTTCTCGTCATCATCGCCAATGCCGCCGTGGATATCATTCACGCCTGGCTCGACCCCCGTATTGGAGCCCGCTGATGTCCACGATCGATAGCGGAAGCTTCCGCGGCCTTGCAGCCCAACGTCCGTTCGCCGTGGAGCACGAAGCGCCCGCAACGAGCGCCGCGGACAACGGGGCGGCCTGGTCCAATATGAAGGCGCCGGATGCACGTTCGCAGCAGAGCGCGGCAGTCGCGGTGACCAACGGGCGGCGAGCGCTGAAGGTCTTCCTGTCGAACCCGAATGCCCTCTTCGGCACCGGTTTCCTGGCCTTCGTCATTCTCATCGCCCTGGCTGCGCCGTTGCTATATCCCGACGATCCCCTGTCCATGGTCGGGCGCCCGTTCCTCTGGCCCGGACAGAACGCCAGCTTTCCGCTCGGTACGGATTCGCTGGGCCGTGACGTGCTTGCCGGCATCCTGCACGGTTCGCGTATTTCGCTGTTCGTTGGACTGATGGCGACGGCGCTGGGGCTGACATTCGGGGTGCTGGTCGGTTCGACGGCGGGCTATTTCGGGGGCTGGATCGACGATATCCTGGTCCGGCTCATCGAAATCTTCCAGACGCTGCCGAGCTTCGTGCTGCTGGTGGTGCTGGTGGCGATAGCGCAGCCTTCGGCAGCGACGGTGACGCTCGCCATCGCCGTCATCTCGTGGCCGACAGTGGCGCGGCTGACCCGCGCCGAATTCCGTGCCATCCGCGAGAAGGATTTCGTCGTCGCGGTCCGCAGCCTGGGTTACGGCCATGCCCGCATCATTTTCCGGGAAATCCTGCCGAATGCGCTGCCGCCGATCATCGTCACCTCTTCCGTGATGGTGGCGACAGCCATTCTGATGGAATCGGCGCTCTCCTTCATGGGGCTCGGCGATCCCAACGTGGTCAGCTGGGGTTCGATGATCGGCACCGGTCGCGAGCTGGTCCGGACCGCCTGGTATCTGACCGCGCTGCCGGGGCTGGCAATCGTCTTCACCGTTCTGGCCCTCAACCTCATCGGCGACGGCCTGAACGACGCGCTCAATCCCCGTTTCTCTCAGGATCGCTGACCCATGGCTTCGTTGCTTCAAGTCGATAACCTGACCATCCGTTTTCCCCGCGCCGAGCCCGTGCGCAATCTCTCGTTCGAGATTGCCGAGGGCGAGACGCTGGCAATCGTCGGCGAATCCGGTTCGGGCAAGTCACTGACCGCGCTGGCGCTGATGCAGTTGTTGCCACGCGCGGCGCAGATCCCGAATGGCCGCATCGTCTTCGGCGGGCGTGACCTTGCCAGGCTCGGTCAGCGCGAGATGCGGCATCTGCGCGGCCGTGAGATCGCCATGATCTTCCAGGAGCCGATGACCAGTCTCAACCCGGTCATGACCATCGGCCGGCAGATCGCCGAAGTGTTGAAGGTTCATGAGAAACTGTCGGGCAGGGCGGCGCGAGATCGGGCGATCGAGCTTCTGAAGCTCGTCCGCATTCCCGCGCCAGAAAAGCGGGTGGACGACTATCCGCACCAGCTTTCCGGCGGCATGCGGCAGCGCGTGATGATTGCGATCGCCGTTGCCTGCAAGCCGAAGCTGCTGATCGCGGACGAGCCGACCACGGCGCTCGACGTGACCATCCAGGCGCAGGTGCTCGATCTTCTGGACACGCTGCGGCGAGAACTGCAGATGGCCGTCGTCCTGATCACTCACGATCTCGGCGTTGTGGCGCAATGGGCCGACAAGGTCGTGGTCATGTATGCCGGCCGCAAGGTGGAGCAGGCACTGCCGGAAGATCTCTTCAACGATCCGCTGCATCCCTATACGCGCGGCCTGTTGGCGGCTTCGCCGCGGTTGAAGCACGATTTTCACTATCGCGACGGCGCCCTCACCGAAATCCCGGGCTCCATCGTTTCGGCCACCGGCGAAACGGGCTGTCCCTTTCGGCCGCGATGCAACCAGGCGCGCTCCAGCTGCGGCCACAACGTGCCCCAACTGATCGTTCCGGCCGCCGACCGGCTGGTTGCCTGCTCCTTCACGACATCCATCAAGGCCGTGCCGCATGCCGCTGCTCTCAGTTACTGACCTCAAGACCCACTACAGGAGCCGGGACGGCCTGTTGCGCGCCGTCGATGGTATCGACCTCGTCGTTGAACGCGGCGAGACGGTCGGCCTCGTCGGCGAAAGCGGCTGCGGCAAGTCCACGCTTGGCAAGACGGTTCTCAGACTGGTCGATCCGACGGCGGGCCGCATCGAATTCAAGGGCGAGGATATTACCGTCCTCGACCAGCGCAGCCTGCGAGGCGTGCGCAAGTCGATCCAGATGATCTTCCAGGATCCGTTCGCCTCCCTCAATCCCCGCCAGACAATCGGCGAGATCCTCGAAGCGCCGCTTATCGTTCACAGGGTCGGAGATCGCACCAGGCGACGGCAGATCGTCGCCGACATCGTCGCCAAGGTCGGGCTACCGGCGGAGTCCGTCAGCCGTTATCCGCATGAATTTTCCGGCGGCCAGCGCCAGCGCATCGGGATCGCCCGGGCGCTGCTGCTCAACCCGGAACTGATCGTCTGCGACGAGCCCGTCTCGGCGCTCGACCTTTCGATCCAGGCGCAGATCCTCAATCTGCTCGTCGAGATGAAGAAGGAATTCGGCCTTTCCTATCTTTTCATCAGCCATGATCTTTCGGTGGTGCGCTATTTCGCCGACCGCGTTATGGTCATGTATCTCGGGCGGATCGTGGAGAGCGCCGACAACGCGACGCTGTGGTCCGATCCGCGGCATCCCTATACGCGGGCGCTGATGGAGGCGGTGCCCGATCCGGCGCGGCCGCGCCAGGCAGCCCCGCTCGGCGGCGACCTGCCAAGCCCCAGCGACATTCCATCCGGCTGCCGGTTCCATACCCGCTGCCCGCTCGCGACCGACCGGTGTCGCACACAGGAACCCGAATTCCGCCAGATCGCGCCCGGCCATCAGGTCGCGTGCCATTTCGCGGACCACATCAACTGAAAGGGAGTTTCATATGGTTGAGTATCGTTATCTGGGACGCAGCGCGCTCAAGGTTTCGCCCCTGACGCTGGGGGCCATGATGTTCGGCAATCAGACGCCGGACGACGTCGCCTTCCGCATCATCGACAAGGCGCATGAGCAGGGGATCAATTTCATCGATACCGCCGACGTCTACCACGACGGCAAGTCGGAGCAGGTGGTCGGCCGCGGCATCAAGAAGAACCGCGACAGCTGGGTGGTGGCGACCAAGTTCGTCAACTCCCACAACAAGGGGCCGAACCTCGGCGGCTATTCCCGCAAGTGGGTCTATCAGACCGTCGAAAATTCGCTGCGCAATCTCGGCACCGACTATATCGACATCCTCTACTTCCACCGCGCTGTTTTCGATGCGCCGTTGGAAGAGCCGGTGCGGGCCATCGCCGATCTGATCAAGGCGGGCAAGCTGCGCTATTTCGGTGTCTCGAACTTCCGCGGCTGGCGCATCGCCGAAGTCGCACACCTTGCCGATCAGCTCGGCATCGACCGTCCGATCGCCAGCCAGCCGCTCTATAATATCGTCAACCGGACGGCCGAAGCCGAGCAGCTGCCGGCAGCCGCAGCTTACGGCCTCGGTGTCGTCTCCTACAGTCCGCTGGCCCGCGGCGTGCTGACCGGCAAGTACAATGTCGGCGAAGCTCCGGCTGCCGATACCCGTGCCGGCCGTGGCGACAAGCGCATGCATGATGTCGAGTTCCGCGACGAGTCGATCGCCATCGCCAAGCAGATCGCCACGCATGCGCAGGCCAAGGGCGTTTCGCCTGCCGATTTCGCGCTCGCCTGGGTGCTCAACAACAAGCTCATCACGTCTGCGATCGCCGGACCGCGCACGGAGGAACAGTGGGATGGCTATATCCGGGCGCTTGACGTGAAGCTCGATGCCGAAGACGAAGCACTCGTGGACCGGCTGGTTGCGACCGGCCACCCGTCCACTCCGGGCTTTACCGATCCCGGCCATCCGGTTGAGGGCCGTGTTCCGCGCTCGGGAACTGCGTCCGGCGAGGTCATTCCGCTCGCCCGCCCGCAGCGGGTTGCCTGATCGATTTCCGCCCGGCCGCCAGACGGCCGGGCATCGACTAAAATAGAGCCCCGGATTTTGGTCCGGGGCTTTTCATGGCGGGATGGTTTATTCCGCGGCTTGCACGTGAGCATCACGCAAGCCAAGCAACCGCCTCGCATTGCCGCCGGCAACGAGCCGGGCTTCCGCCTCCGAAAGGCCGGCTTCGGCGAGGCTCGCTGCGAGGCTCCTTTTGTCGAGGGCGGCAAGGATCGGCCAGTCGGTACCGGCCAGAACTCGCTCGGCGCCGAAGAAGCCGGTGAGCGTTCGAATGATCGCCGGGTCATGGCCCATCGTATCGAAGTAGATGTTCGGCCGCCTGCCGGCAGCCCGTTCCACGCGGCCATAGATCCCGCCGCGAGCCGCCTGGACGATCGCGCCGAGGCCAAGGGTGGCGAAGACGAGGTGAAGATCCGGCAAGTCATCGAGCAGTGTCGACTGGATAACGGAGAGGAAGGCGATGCCGTTCATCAATCCACGGCCGAGCGAATTGCCCAGCATGCCGGCGCCGGCGATCAGCGCCTGCGAATTGGGATGAGCGACCGGATGGACGAAGACCGGGACCTTGTAGCGCGCGGCAACTTCCAGCGTCGGCCTGACGGAGGGATCCGCCAGGGACTTTCCGTCGCGCGAGGAGTCGATCACGAGGCCAGACAATCCAAGTTCGCCGAGCGCCCGCTCCGCTTCGCGTGCACCGGCCTCACCGCTGAATGCGTCGGTGACGGCGAAACCGGCCAGCGACTGACTATAGTGCGGGAGCGTGGCAAGCCAGTCGTTGGCCTCTTGAACAGCGGCGGGATCGACAGGCCCTTCGGCGCCGAACAGGCTTTCGATCGTCGCCGTGACGATTGCAAGAGAGACGCCTGCCGCTTCGAACTCGTCCACCAGCGCCTGCGGTGTGGTGATCCTGCGGTAGATTTCCGGCGCGAAGCCGCTGGCGGGCTTGGCGTATTTTCCGCCCGGCCCCCAGGCCGGCGGCCACAGATGCGTATGAATATCGACGATATCGAGCGGCGCGGTCATTCTGCGGCTACCTTTCTGGCTTCACGTCCGGCAATCCCGGCCTTGACGAGCGGCACGACGTCCCGCCCGTAGGTGACGGTGTCCTCGGTGGGATAGAAGCCACGGACCAGGAAGTTGGAGACGCCGGCGTCGTAATAGTCGAGGATGGCATCGGCGACCTGCTCGGGTGTTCCGACCAGTGCCGTGGAATTGCCGCCGGCGCCGCTTGCTTCGGCGACTTCCGTCCACAGCCGCTTGTCGAGCACCTTGCCCCGCCTCGCCGCCTCACGCAGGCGCACCGAGCCGACATTCGAAGGCAGTTTCTCGCCATTGCCGCCGGCCACGCGCGCGATCTGGGATTTCACCTTTTGCAGGATGCCGGCCGCCTTTTCCCAGGCAGCATCTTCCGTCTCTGCCACCACCGTACGGAAGGCGAGCGTGAAGCGGATATCGTGGGGCGAGCGGCCGTTGGCGACGGCTGCCGCCCGAACCTTGTCGATCGTCTCGCGTGCGCCGTCCAGCGGCTCGCCCCAGAGCGCATAGATATCCGCGTGCTTGCCGGCGACTGCGATCGCAGCGTCCGATGAGCCGCCGAAGGAGATCGGGATGCGCGGCTTCTGGAATGGTTTCACCTGGCTGAAGGCGCCCTTGAACTTGTAGAAGCGGCCGTCGTGATCGAAGGGCTGGTCGCTATCCCAGACCTTCTTGAGGACGGTCAGATATTCGTCGGTACGGGCGTAGCGGGTATCGTGGTCTTCGAAATCGCCATCGCGGGCCTGGTCGGAATCGGAACCGCCGGTGATGATATGGACCCAGACGCGTCCTTCCGAAAACTGATCGAGAGTGGCGAGTTGGCGTGCGCCGAGCGTCGGTGCCATCAGTCCCGGTCGATGGGCAAGCAGCGCTCCGATACGCTCCGTCTGGCTGAAGACATAGGACGCGATCTGGTTGTTGTCCGGCCATTGGGCGAACTGGCCGATCAGCAGCCGGTCGATGCCGGCGGCCTCCGCGGCCTGAACGTGGCTGCGGATATAGGCCTTGTCGATGACCGGCCCGACTGCGGGGACGATGTCCGAACCCTCGCGATTGGACGTATGGCCGATAAATTCGGGTTGCATCAATAGCTCCTGAAGGCGATCCGATTTCAGTGCCCGGGCCGCCGCCCGTACCTTCTGTCGAGCGCCGCATCGGGCAGCTTTAGTCTATTTCTTTGATAGACTTTGTCGATTGCGTTTTCCGGAGCGATCGTGGGACGGATTTTCAACGCGACGGCAGTTCGTGGGATTTCGTTCGCCTCGGGGACGGAAGGTCCGTCTGCGGCAGGAGCTTCCTTTTGAGAATAAAATTTGCGGAGATCGACGGCTTTTGCCGGCACCCGCCAAAAATTCTCCGAAAATCCGCAAAACCCCGTCGCTTTTTTCAAATAGGCTTGGAGCTTTAGAAATAGAGTATCTCGATAAAGTTAGTAGATTTTATATCGTCAAGGCAATCACCCTCGCTTGGGTGCCGGACGAAATCCAGGCTGTTCCGCTTCGCGAATGGCTGCTTTGGGGGATATCTCATGACGATCAAAACTTCACGCGTACCGACGGCGACCCGCCGCGCCTTCCTGCTTTCCACGGTTGCGCTTGCGGCCGCGGCCGCCGTCCCGCATGTGTCTCGGGCACAGGACGAGACACCGCGTGGCGGTTCGGTGTCGATCAATATAGGCACCGAACCGCCGGTTCTGGTGCTCATCGCCCATAGCGCCGGCGCCGCCTACTATATCAGCGGCAAGGCGACCGAAAGCCTCCTGACCTACGATCGTAACTTCAACCCGCAGCCGCTTCTGGCGACCGAATGGAAAGTCAGCGAAGACGGTCTGCGCTACTGGTTCAAGCTACGTCAGGGCGTAAAATGGCACGACGGCAAGGATTTCACCGCTGAAGACGTGGCCTTCTCCATTCTCGCGCTGAAGGAAAATCATCCGCGCGGCCGGGCGACCTTTGCTTATGTGCAGAAGGCCAATGCGCTCAACACCCATGAGGTCGAGCTCGTTCTCTCCAAGCCTGCGCCTTATCTGTTGAGCGCCTTCGCAAGTTTCGAAGCACCGATCGTGCCGAAGCATCTCTACGAAGGCACCAAGATCGCCGAGAACCCGCATAACGTCGCGCCGGTCGGCACCGGTCCCTACAAGTTCGTCGAGTGGGTGCGCGGCAGCCACGCGCTCTTCGTCCGCAATGAAGACTATTGGGGTTCGCCGAAGCCCTATCTGGACCAGATCATCTTCCGCTTCATCATCGACCCCGCCGCAGCGGTGGCGGCGATCGAAACCGGCGAGGTGCAGGTCTCGACCGCCAATCTGCCCCTCACGGATATCGACCGGCTGAAGGCCAATCCGAACCTGGTCGTCGATACGACCCCGGCTGCCTATTCGCCCAGCATTGCCCGCGCCGAATTCAACCTGGAAAACAAGTATCTCGCGGACATCAAGGTGCGTCACGCGATCGCGCACGCGGTAGACAAGGATTTCATCGTCAATACGGTCTATCTCGGTTATGCGACGCGCCTCGACGGGCCGGTGAGCCCCGACCTGGCGAAATTCCATAACCCGGACCTCCCCAAATACGAGTTCAATCCGGCCAAGGCGAACCAGCTTCTGGATGAAGCCGGTTACAAGCGCGGCGCCGACGGGTTCCGCTTCAAGCTGTTCATCGATCCGACCCAGCCCTCTGGTCCTCCCAAGCAGACGGCTGAATATTTCGCCCAGGCGCTTGCCAAGGTCGGCATCAAGGTCGAACTTCGCAGCCAGGACTTCGCCACCTTCGTGAAGCGGGTCTTCACCGATCGCGATTTCGACATCGCCATCGAGGGCATGAGCAATCTCTACGATCCGACGGTTGGCGTGCAGCGACTGTATTGGTCGAAGAACTTCAAGCCCGGAGTGCCCTTCACCAACGGTTCGAAATACTTCAATCCGGAAGTGGACCGCCTGCTCGAAACGGCCGCGGTCGAGGTTGATCCGAAGAAGCGGTTGCAGCTCTTCAACGACTTCCAGAAGCTGGTCGTACAGGATCTGCCGACGCTCGACATCGTCACACCGTCGGTGATCACCGTCTACGACAAGCGGATCAAGAACCTGAAGACGGGCGTCGAGGATCTCTGGAGCAACGGCGCCGATATCTATCTCGAAGATTGATCGATCCTCTATGCGGCCGGGCCTGGGCCCGGCCACATTTGCTTTTCCATGTCCGGAGACAGTCGCTTGAGTATCGCCAAATTGCAGCCCAACAGAGGTCCGACACGTGAGGAGCTTCTTGCCCGCGTCCCGGCTTTCACCGCCGAAATCGCCAGGGGCGCTGCGCAGCGCGATCTCGATCGCGAACTGCCCTTCGCAGCCTTCCGGCTATTCCGGGAACTGGGCCTCGGCACGCTACGCATCCCTGCGGTGCTTGGCGGGCCGGGCGGGTCTGTGGCCGATTACATAGAGATGATCGCCGCGATAGGCGCTGCGGACTCGAACGTGGCGCATGCGTTGCGCTCGCATTTCAACTATGTCGAAAATGTCATCCTCAGCGAACCGCGGGAAAGGGATGCCGGCGCGGTCGAACTCATTCTTGCGGGAAAACTGTTTGGCGGCGCCCATACCGAACAGGGAACCGCACGGCCGGGGCAGGTGACGACGACGATCGTGCGCGAGGGCGACACTTATCGTCTCAATGGCCGCAAATGGTATGCGACCGGTACCGCTTTTGCGGATTTCGCTTCTTTCAGCGCTCTGGACGAGCAGGGGCAGGCCGTCGGCGTTCTCCTGCCGGTCGACCGGGAAGGCATCAGGATTCTCGACGATTGGGACGGAATGGGTCAGCGCCTGACGGCGAGCGGTGGCGTTCTTCTGGAAAATGTGGAGGTGTTTCCCCACGAGTTTGCGACACGCGGCCTCGACAATCTCGTCGGCCGCCATTGTTCGACGCTGCGGCAGCTGCATCTGGCCGCAAGTGCCGCGGGTGCGGTCCGCAACGTTCTCTCGGATGGGATCGCCTATGTACAAAGGCAGGCGCGTTCGGCAGCCCACAGCATGGCGGACACCGCCAATCAGGATCCATTCGTACAGCAGGTGATCGGCGAGATTGCCGCCAATTCCTTCGCGATCGATGCAGCTGTCGCGGCAGCGGCGGAGGCTCTCGACCAAACCGTTGCTGCCTTCGGCAAAGGTGACGAGGCGGAGATCGAGAAGGCCCTGGTGACGAGCGCGCTCAAGACCGCGCGCACGCAGCTTGTGCTCGGCCAGCTCGGGCCGCGCAGCGCGGAACGCATGTTCGAACTCGGGGGCGGTTCCGCCACCTCCCGCAGCAACAATTTCGACCGTCATTGGCGCAATATCCGCACGGTCCTCAACCATAACCCGCTGCTGCACAAGTCGCGCGTCGTAGGCGACTACCTGCTCAACGCGACGGTCACGCACCTCCGGGAAGGAAAAGTGTTCTGAAGTCTGTTTCCCTCGGTTGCGATAGGTCACGGAGGTTAGCATGTCCCCGACCTTTATATTGCCCGGACTGAACGGATCGCCGGAAGGTCACTGGCAGCGCCATTGGGCGAGAGAGCGCACAAATGCGTCAGTCATCGAGCAGGAGGACTGGAGTTGTCCTATCCTCGAGGACTGGCAGGCGGAACTGGACAGGGCGCTTTCGGCGGTGGATGGAGCCTTTCTCGTTGCGCACAGCCTTGGATGTCTTCTGGCAGCGAGTTATGCCGGGCGCAGCATCGCCGGAAAAATCCGCGGCGCATTGCTCGTCGCGCCATGTTCGCTGCAGATGACGCGGCGTCTTCATCCCTGCATGATAGAGTTTGGTGAAGAACGGCTGGCGCCGCTTCCGTTCCCGAGCCTCGTCATCGGCAGTTCGAACGATCCTTATATGAGCGTCCCGGATCTGGAACGGCATGTCAGCGCCTGGGGCAGCGACCTGGCGACGATCGGCTTTGCGGGACATATCAATATCGCAAGCGGCTTTGGACGCTGGACAGAGGGCTACAGCTTTTTCGAGAGGTTAAACAACGGCAGATCGGATGCGCGCGCGTCGGATCGTTCCATCTCCGCCGCGTGAACTCGTTTCCACCATGGACGATTTGCCTGCTCTCCTGCGGCCGAAAGAGCCCTTAAAATATCCTATTGCTTTTCAGAACGTGCTCGACGCCACTTTCCACATGCCTGCGGATGATGTTCCTTGCGCCCTCGACGTCCCTTGCGAGCGCGAGTTCGAACAGCACCTTGTGGTCGTCGACAACCGCCTTTCCCCTGAAACTTTCGGCGAGCATGTGGTAGCGCAGGAAGCGGTCGAAAACGGAAGAAAGGTTCGACATCAGGGTCGTCGAATTGCAGGCCGAGACGATCGAATGGTGGAACTCCCAGTCGCAACGGACCCAGTCGACGGTGCGTGAAGCGTCGCCGGCCAGGAGCCGACGCTCGGCCGCGGCGAGCTTGTGATGTGCTGCAACAATCCGGCCCTCCCATTCGAGGTCGCCGGATGCGAATGCCAGGCCCATCGCGTGCGTTTCCAGCACTATGCGAAGGTCGGCGAGTTCCATCAGTTCCCGGCGGGAGGCAGGGCTGACTTCGAACCCCCTTTGGCCCTCGGCGATCACCAGATTTTCAGTCGTAAGGCGGCTCAGGATCTCGCGCAGCGAGGAAACGCTGATCGAATAATGCTCCTTGGCCTGCTCCAGCTTGATCTTGGCGCCCGGGGGCAGCACGCCGGCGATTATATCCTGCTTCACCTGGCGGAACACGATGTCGCTGATCGTTTCCGCCGTTTCGCCCACTCGCTCCAGCATTTTGTCTCCTGGTTTCACGTCCTGCGTTCGCGACCCGTGGCTCGCATCTACAACAGAGAATTGCGGGCGAGCGCATGTTCCACGCCGTCCTGGATATGCACGGTCAGAACCGTCTTTGCCATTTCCTGGTCCCGCCTCAGCGCCGCATCCAGAAGCTTCTGATGCTCCTTCGCCGCGATCTCGCCGCGATAGGACAATGCCACCATCTGGTAGCGAAGGTATTTGTCGAAGACGACGGAATGGGTATCCATCAACAGCTTCGAGCCGCAGGCGGAGATCAGCGCCTGGTGGAATTCCCAGTCATAACGTTTCCAGTCCTCCGCCTGACTGGTATCGCCGGTCGCCATCACCCGTTCCATGCGCGAGAGCTTGTAATGCGCGGAGACCAGGCGGGCCTCCCATTCCACGTCGCCCCGCTGAAAGGATTGTTCGAGCGCATGGGTCTCGAGAAGAAGCCTGAGTGCCGCGATCTCCCTCAGGTCGACGGCCGAGATCGGGGAGACTTCAAACCCTCGCTGTCCTTCCGCAAGCACCAGTCCCTCGGAGGAGAGCCGGTTCAATATTTCGCGAAGCGTGCTGACGCTGGTCCCGTAGGTTTCCTTCAGGCTTTCCAGCTTCAGCTTCTGGGCCGGTGCAAGGCGGCCGAAGATGATGTCCGCGCGGATGCGCCTGTAACTGCTTTCGGCGACGGTCTCGACAGTTGTATTCGGCAGCATGGACATATCTCTGATATTTTGTCTATCCTCATATATAAATCAGAACTTGAACTTAATACAATCGGACTGGAGTGTAAGGCGAGACTAAATTTCCATCATGGGATGGGGCAACAACCGGGCTCACACCCTCGGCATGCCTTCGGGCCTGAGCGCTTTTTTCAGCGCCGCGATGCGGAAGATGGCGTTGGGGGCGCCGTAGCCCTTGTAGGCGCGCCGCTCGACGATCTCGAAGAAGAAACCCTCGCCATAGGTCATGCTGTAGAGCTGGAAATATTCCCCGTGCTCGTCGCGGTCGTAGAGGATGTTCTCTTCCTTCAGCCGCTCCGAAAGCTCCGCATCGAGGCCGAAACGGGCCTCGACGTCGCCGTAATAGTTGGGCGAGATCTGCAGCGGCTTGAACCCGTTCTTGCGCAGGGCCGCGGCCGTCGCAAAGATGTCGTCGGTGTGGAAGGCGAGGTGCTGGACGCCGGATCCGAATTTTTCGGCGATGAAATGCCCGGCGAGCGTGCGGCGGTTCTCGGCACCGTTCAGCGTGATCCTGAGCGTGCCGGAGGCGTTTTCGACCACCTGGCTTCGCACCACGCCGGCGGGATCGATGATGTCGACCATCGGCGTCTTCTGGGCCTCGAAGATCGAGGTGTAGAACAGCAGCCAGGTGAGCATTTCCTCATAGGCCACCGTCTGGGCGATGTGATCGACGCGGAGAAGATGCGCCGGCGCCAGGTCGGCTTCCTCGTCCTCGCCGACGGGCTGGAAATCGATCTCCGAAAAGCGGCCGAGATTGCTCTTGTCGTCGATCAGGTAGACAAGCCCGCCGCCGACGCCGCGGATCGCCGGTATCTCCACCTCGCCCTCCGCGACCTGCTGCCGGAACGGCTCGGCTCCGAGCGCCACGGCCCGTTCGAACGCCTGCCCGGCATCCTCGACGACCAGCGCCATCGCATAGGCGGAGGTGCCGTGGACGGCAAACGAGGCATTGGCAAACCCCTTCTCGTCGGTGTTGACGAGGAGGCGGATATCGCCCTGGCTGTAGAGGCTGACCTTCTTGGTCCTGTGTTCCGCCGTCCTGCGGAACCCAAGCGTCGCGAGGATCGCGGCAAGGTCGGCGGCGTCCTTTTCGTCGGAGGAGAACTCCACGAAGCCGACCCCTTTGACGGCAGCGCGAGCCGGCATGTCGCGGACCGTGAGGCCCGATGCGTTCGGGCTGCGCCGCACCTGGTCGCCGAGATAGATGAGCGAACGGTGGCCGTCATCGGCGATCGCCCGGCTCGAGCCGCCGCGGAACTGGTCGTTGAAGATCTCCAGCGAGAAATAACCGTCGTAACCGGTCTCGGCGATCGCGGTGGCAAACGCCGTCACCGGCAGGTCGCCTTCGCCCGGCATATTGCGGAAATGCCGTGACCAGTAGAGCAGGTCCATGTCGATCAGCGGCGCATCGGCCAGTTGCACGATGAAGATCTTGTCCTTGGGGATGGAGCGGATCGAATTGATGTCGATCTTTCGCGACAGCGTATGAAAGCTGTCGAGGATGAGGCCGATATTCGGATGGTCGGTGCGCCGAACGATCTCCCAGGCATCGCGGTGGTCGTTGATGTGGCGGCCCCAGGCGAGCGCCTCGTAACCTACCCTCAACCCGCGCCTGGCCGCCCGCTCGCCGAGTTCGTGGAAATCCGCCGCCGCCCGGTCGATACCGCCGAGCGAGACCGGCGAGACGTTCGAGCAGACCAGCACGAGGTCGGTGCCGAGTTCCTGCATGACGTCGAACTTGCGCTCGGCGCGGTCGAAGGTGCGGCTGCGATGCGAGGCGGGCATGCCCTCGAAGTCGCGGAACGGCTGGAACAGGGTGATCTCCAGGCCGAAATCCCGAACCATCCTGCCGACATCCCTCGGGCTGCCGTCGAAGGCGAGGAAATCGTTCTCGAAGATCTCAACCCCGTCAAAACCGGCCTTGGCAATCGCTTCCAGCTTCTCCGGCAGCTCCCCGCTGATCGATACCGTGGCTATCGACGTCTTCATCTCTATACCTCCTCCCGGGAGCCCCGTCGGCACAATCACCTGTCACGCCTGCCGGAGCATATCGCTTTCATATTTTACGGCTGAATGTCCATGCTGAAATGAGCTTTATCATAGATTATAGAAAAACTCTGTTGATTTAAAGATGCTCCCGTGGCAGTTTTATGTCGTCGTCAGCAAACGGAGTGCTGGCAGGGGTCTCGTTTGACCGCTCGAGGAGGAGCAATATGTTTGAGATGAAGTTGAAGCGCCGCCATGCCCTGCTGGGAGCTGCGGCCCTTATGGCTGCCGTATCGCTGGGTCAGCCTGCAGCCGCCGTCACGCCCGCCGAGATCAAGGCAAAGGGCAAGCTGGTCGTCGGCATCCAGGGCGACAACCCGCCATGGGGTTTCGTCACCAGCGGCGGCAAGCAGGACGGTTTTGACGCCGATATGGGCGCGTTGTTCGCCAAGGAGCTCGGTGTCGAAGTCGAATTCGTTCCGCTCGAAGTCAACAACCGCATCCCGGCGCTGACATCCGGCCGCGTCGATGTTCTGTTCGCGACCATGGCGATGCTGCCGGATCGCGCCAAGGCCATCCAGTTCTCCAAGCCCTACAATGCCAACGCCATCGTTCTGATCGGTCCGAAGGACAAGTCGATCAAGACCAACGAAGACATGGCGAACATGACCATTTCCGTCGCGAAGGGCGCGGCGCAGGATACGCAGGTCACCAAGAACGCACCGGCATCCGCCACAATCCGCCGTTACGATGGTGACGCGCCGAGCATCCAGGCTCTGGTTTCCGGTCAGGCGGAAGCCCTCGGCGGCAACATCTTCTATATGGACCGCGTGGAAAAGGCCGTTCCGGGCAAGTTCGAGAACAAGCTGGAATTCCAGAAGCTCTATAACGGCGCCGGTACCCGGCTTGGCGAAAAAGAGATCAACGTCGCGCTCAACGCCTTCATCGACAAGATCAAGGCGAATGGCGAGCTGAAGAAGATCTACGACAAGTGGATGAAGGTGCCCGTGCCGGAATTCCCGGCAAGCCTCGAAGGCATTCCGTTCACCGCGAACTGAGGCTGAGACCGTTCTTGGTTTTCATCATTTGTGACGCGGCATCGCGGAAACGCGATGCCCGCGCCGGTGCCGCGCGGCTGCGTGGGCGCCGGCGCGCCTGAAAGCACGACTTCCGGAGCATGGTTATGAGCAATACGATCTTTGTGCTGAACGGCCCCAACCTCAACCTGCTCGGCGAGCGCGAACCGGCGATCTACGGCACCACGACGCTGGCAGATATCCGCGAATGCTGCCAAGCGCGGGCGGCAGGTCTCGGTTTCAAGGTGGATTTTCGCCAGACGAATTTCGAAGGCGAGCTGGTCGAGTCCGTTCACCAGGCCCGCAGGGAAGCGTGCGGCATCATCGTCAATCCGGCCGCCTATACCTTCACGTCCATCGCGCTTCTCGATGCGCTGAAGACGTTCGACGGGCCGAAGATCGAGCTTCATATCTCGAACGTCCATGCCCGGGAGAGCATCTACCACAACTCGTTGATTTCCCGCGTTGCGACGGCCATCATGATCGGCTTCGGCGCGAAAGGCTACGAACTGGCCATTGAGGCCATGGCCGGAATGGCGAAGGCATCCTGATCTTCAGGGAAGACCCATAGGAACTGCCCTTAGGAATTGCCATGAACTACACTCTGGATTTC